>Ga0209487_1000020_pt1 | contig 174836 bp, 147 predicted proteins | sample Poulit2012_FD_187524 | JGI IMG/M metagenome (GOLD analysis project Ga0209487, IMG submission 187524) | Agricultural soil microbial communities from Georgia to study Nitrogen management - Poultry litter 2012 (SPAdes) (version 2) | ecosystem: Environmental > Terrestrial > Soil > Agricultural...
CGGTCTATCAGACGTAATAATTGTGATAAAAGTGTTACATTAGTTCTTGACATGGTGGTTGATTTTTTACACCCCTAATATAGGGATTTCATCACCATGTCATTTTTAATCGTTTTGGACGCTTGTGAATGAACAGATTGAATTGTATGCGTGAAAATTAATCCTTCTTCCTTTCTTTCAAATATTTATGACAAAAAATATAAGAATTCGGGGGAAAGCGGCACTTTAAAAATATTTTTGGCTAAACAAAAGCTTTTTACATCCTGTTGCGTTGTATAGGCAATAGGATAGTCCAAGTCAGAGCAGAATCCTTCCTAATCTGAAAAACGGATCCGGTTTATCTAACACTAACAATCAAAATACACCTGCGAATGAGTATGATATCAGGAAAGAAAAATTTTTTCAAAACCACTTTAATCGGTGGTATCGTCGTGCTGTTGCCACTGACATTGTTTTATCTTCTTGTTACTTTCCTTTTTTATACGATTTCGGGGGTTGCGAAACCGCTTTTGGGGTTGTCCGATGCGTATGAAGCCTTCCGGTTTCCGATCCTGGTAGATCTTTTCGCGTTTGTCTTTATCGTCCTGTTTTGCTTTCTGGTCGGGCTTTTTGTCAGTACCGAAACCGGGCAGATGTGGACCAACCGGATCGAGCGGAAGATCCTCTTCAAACTGCCTTACTATGGTACTCTGCGGGAGGCGGTTCATCAACTGCTGGGTAATTCCAATATGAACCTGTTCAAGGTGGTGCTGGTGGATTTGTACGGGAATGATACCCTGATGACCGGTTTTCTGACCGATGAAACCCTGGGCGAATATTGCACGGTTTTTGTACCGACGGGTCCCAATCCCACCAACGGATTTATTTATCACGTAAAACGTAGTCAGCTGATCCATGTCGATGTAAAAGCAGAAGATGCTATCCGGTCCATCATCGGTGTCGGCACGGGGTCTGCCAATATATTAAACAAACATTTTCTCTATGATCGCAGCGAAACTAACGAAAAAGAATCAGTCCCTGAACCTGAATATCCAAAAAACGAACCCACCGAAGCCTGATCCCGGTCAGGTGATTCTCCATATAAGATATGCTGCACTGAACAAACGGGATGACTGGATCCTCCGTGGTAAATATCCGGGCATGAATCTGCCGGTGATCCCGGGGTCGGATGGGATGGGTTATATAACGGATCCTGATGAGCGGGTGCTGCTCAATCCGGGCAACGAATGGGGGGACAATCCCCGCGTACAGGGGCCCGATTTTTATATCACCGGGATGCCTCATCCGGGCACGCTCGCCCAGCAGATCGCGGTGAAGGAAGCCCAAGTGCATCCGGTGCCGGAGCATCTGTCGGATGTGGAGGCGGCGGGTCTTCCGCTCGCCGGGGTGACGGCTTTTCGTGCGCTTTTCTCGCGGGGGGAGCTGCAGAGAGGGGAAAAAATCCTGATCACGGGTGCGGGCGGTGGTGTTTCGACGATCGCGATCCAGCTGGCGCTTGCAGCCGGGGCGCGTGTATATGTCAATTCGTCTTCGGATGATAAAATCAAAAAGGTGACGGACTGGGGTTGTGAGGGCGGATGGAATTATAAGTCGGACCCTGAATGGGCAGAGGCGGCATTGCGGGAGACAGATGGCATGGATATGGTGCTGGACAGCGCCGGAGGTAATACCATCGGGGATTATATTCATGTGCTGAAGCCGGGCGGTCGGCTCGTGTTTTACGGGACGACGCTGGGGCCGTGGGAGGACATCCATGCGGCCAAGATATATTACCGCCAGATCGATGTCCGCGGTTCCACGATGGGAAGTCCGGAGGATTTTGCCCGTATGCTGGAATTTGTGACCACGCATCAAATTCATCCCCACATCGATGAAGTTTTTGATCTAAAAAACATCAACGCTGCCTTCGAGCGTCTCAACCATCCCGATTCTTTTGGTAAAATCGTCATCAAAATCCCTGATTCTTGAAGGTTCTTCTGATTTCAGATACGCATGGTTTTTTGGATCCTGAGATAGAGCCATATGCGAAGGAGGCAGATGAAATATGGCATGCCGGGGATATCGGCTCATCCGATCTGATCCCCAGGCTGGAGGAGTGGGCGCCGGTGCGCACGGTGTACGGGAATATCGATGAATATGATCTGCGGGTCCAATACCCGGAATACTGGGTGGAGGATTTTCATGGTCACCGTTTTATGATGATCCACATCGCCGGTCCCGTAGGTCGTTATAATGCCCGGGTAAGGGAACTGATCCGTGAATACCGGCCCTCATTTTTGGTGTGCGGCCATTCCCATATCTTGAAGGTTCAGTTTGACAAACGGTTTGATCTTCTCTACATCAATCCCGGCGCTCTGGGGCATCACGGGTTTCATCAGATCCGTACGATGATCACCTTTGAGATCGGGGAAAAGGTTCATCAGATGAAGGCGATCGAGCTGGGCCGGCGCGGGAGGGGCAGTTGACAATGCTTGTCAGCCAAATGGGGAAAAAATGCCTGTCCGCCGAAGGAGGAAAAAATGTTTGTCCGCCAAAGGAGGAAAAAAGGCTTAGCGTCCTGGTATCAGATCGACGTTTTGGACATGTTTATTCGGTCCTCATACATTATTCCACTGGCTTGATGAGGAGATCAGTGGGTCGTCCTGCTGATGAGTAGACGGGGACGTTTACGGGTCCTAGGTTCTAGGTTCTAGGTCCTAGGTTCTGTAGTGCGACCCTTTTTTAGGAGGGCAGGATTGTGTTTTCGAAGAACATGTGGCCAAAGTTATGACGCAGAGATTCACTGAGAAGCGGAGAGGCGCAGAAGGTAGAGATCGGTAAGCCCGATCCGCCGTGGCGGAAAAAAAGGGATTGCCGAGCCCAGAATGCAGACGGGGAGCCGAGCCCAGAATGCAGGCGCGGTGCCGGGTCCAGAATGCAGTTCGGGTGGTGAGCCCGTTCTGAGCCCACCAAGATCCTGAAACCAGGCTCGGCAATCCCTTCTCCGCCCGATTAGGCGGATGGCTTAGAGATCCCTTCAATTAATGAATTTTGCGACTGTTTTTTCAGAAGGATAAGATTGGGTTTGCGAAAAGAAGTGAGAAGAGTTGTAACGCAAAGAAGCGCAGAAGGTAGGGATCGGTAAGCCTCTTAAGGATTGCCGAGCCCGAATTTAGTTCAAGATGAATTAAGGCTGGCGTTCATGCGACTATTTTTCAAGAGGGCAAGATTGTGTTTTCGAAGAGAATTCAAACATCAGATTCATAAGCCAAGAAGAGCTTGTGGGAGAGCTGGGGATTTTGAAGCTGTTTTTTAGTGTTTTCGAAGAAAAACCCTCATCACTGTTACCTCTGCAACCTTGGAGGTATGCGGCAGAGCAAGGCGGATAGCGTTCCTCCAAGGTTTATCTTCAACCGTCTTTTGAAATCAGTTTTAAGAAACCTCCCCGGTTGCAACATGCACCCATCTAAAAGTCGTCCAATAAAGAAAAGAAATTGACAAAAATGAAAATGATAGAAACCGGGCAGGTTGTAGTCTACTTTTAACAGATAATACCCACACACCCAAGTCAGCGATGAGAAACCACATACTTATAAAATCCAGTGATATCCAACTAATTATAAAACTCCAAACCTGCGAAGCAGGCGGGCGGCTCCGAAAAAATAAGTGGGAGACTGAATGAAATCTGCGAAAGCAGATCAAAGATGCTAAATGTATCTTTGATGAAGGAACCGAAGGCACTGTCCTGAGGATCGGGAGCCTGACTTGCGCGTGAGCGATCATTTTTTCTTGATTTTTGCTCTACTTTGCATCAAGGCAAAGTAGAAGAAAGATTAATCAAGGCAAAGTGGAAGAAAAGTTCATCATGGCAAAGTAGATATAAATCTACAATCCTATCACACCCCAAACGTCTGGTAAAAAGCGGCACCAAGATGGTCGATAATATCGGAACTGATCATCGAGACTTCACTGGAACCGCTCACCGCCAGATCACCCGCCATCCCATGGATGTATACGCCCAGAATGGCAGCTCTTTTGGGTCCCAACCCCTGCGACAGAAGGGCGGTGATGATGCCGGTAAGGGTGTCGCCGCTGCCCGCCGTCGCCATACCGGGATTTCCGGTCGAATTGAAATAGATGTCGCCGTCCGGCGTGGAGACAGATGTATTGGCACCCTTGAGCACGATAAATATACCGTGATCTTTCGACAGTTTTCGCTGCCGTTCGAGCTTTTCCAGGTCGTGATCCCAAGCCCCGAATAACCTTTTGAACTCACCCGGATGGGGCGTCAATATAGAATCCCGGGGCAGCTCATCCAGCCAGTCGGGATGTTCTGCCAGGATATTGAGGGCATCGGCATCCAAAACGAGAGGGATGCGGGCGGTTTTTAGGATATGAAACAGCGCATCAGCGACGCCTTCCTTTTTATCGAGTCCTGAACCGATGCCAATCGCACTATACTTTTCTATATCGAGCCGGGAGGTAAAATATAGCTCATTGTCGTCGATGGAAAGCATGGATTCAGGAACCGCATTTTGCATGATCGGGTATCCGATCTGCGGAACATGACAAGTAAGCAGTCCGGCCCCGCTCCGCAGGCATGCCCGTGCTGCCAGGATGGCCGCACCCATTTTTCCATACGACCCGTTGATCAGAAGGGTATGCCCGAAAGTTCCTTTATGAGAAAACCGGGCCCGCCGGATCTGAATCATGGAGAGAATCAGCTTTTTTTCGATGTAATAGTTGTTCGTTTCACACTGGTCGATCGCTTTTTGGGCAAGTTGAATATCGACGAGTTTCCATTTTCCGACCACATGTTCAAGCGCAGGGAAAAAGAAAGTGAGTTTGGGATGTCCCACGGTCAGGGTATAATCGGCATGGATCATCGTCGCGTTTTCCAATTCGCGGTCCGGATTCAGGCCCGTGGGAATATCGATACTGACCACTTTATTGGGGGCGGCGTTGATGTGCCGGATCAGGTGGAGCCATATCCCGTCCGCCGGACGGTTGATCCCGTGTCCAAAAATCGCATCGATAATAAACGCGGAAGGTTCGATTTCAGGAAAATCCTCTTCGGACCGGATGTGATGGACCGACACATGCTTGCGGTAAGGAATGTGTTTCCTCATGTTCTGATTTTCCTGTGAAGGGGTTTTTGAATCACAGTGATAGAGTCTCACCGCCATCCCTTCTTCGCCCATCAGCCGTGCAAGGCCGATTCCGTCCCCGCCGTTGTTTCCCGATCCTGCAAAGATATAGACAGGTTTCAGCGGATCAAAAACCGGAAGCATTTTGATGTGCTTGTACAATTGATGCACCGCTCCGTACATCAGTTCCATCGGACTGAGATTCTGATACAGGAGGGTCTGCTGATCCACCCATCGGATTTGTTCCTGATTCAATACTTTCATATTCCATGTTTTATGTCAACCGGAGGTGCCCCGGAGATCATATGATCCCTTATGATCCCTTCCCGGCACCCGGACCATTTTCGGTCACATAAATATAAAAGTATATCCCTCAAAAGTGAAATATTTCCACTTTTAAGAAAGAACCGGCGCTTCTGTCGTCCGATGCAAAACGGTCAGAAGGCTACCTCAGCGATCCGATAAAATCCAAAGTCTCCCGAATCCGTTTTGTTAGTCCGGCCCAATCCTGCTTTTCCACAAGATCCCGGGAGATCATCTGGGATCCCATACCGACCGCGCTGACGCCGGCATCAAACCAGCCCCTGAGATTGTCCGGGTCGGTGGATACACCCCCCGTCGGCATAATCCGGGTCCACGGACTGGGTCCTTTGATCGCCTTGACAAATCCGGGTCCGTAGACGCTCCCCGGAAACAATTTGATGATTTCACATCCCATTTCCTCCGCCTCGCCGATTTCGGTCAAGGTTCCGCAGCCGGGCATATAGGGTACTTTTCGCCGGTTGCATACCCGTGCCACGTCTTCGCGGTACGAGGGGCCGACGATAAAATCTGCACCCAGCTGCATATACAGGGCGGCTGTCGGCGCATCGTGGACCGATCCTACTCCCAGCACCATGCCGGGAAGATCCTGATCTGCAAATTTTTTCAGCTCACCAAACACTTCATGCGCAAAATCGCCCCGGTTGGTAAATTCCAGGATACGGGCTCCGCCTTCATAGCAAGCCTTGATTATTTTTTTGCTTGTATCCGCATCATGATGATAAAACAGTGGAACCATCCGTTGATCAAGAAGCGTGTTGAGTACTTTCATACGGTCATATCTTGCCATTACAAGTCTTTTTTAAGTTTTAATGTCACAACTGACAAAATCAAATCACCGGCTCACTCTGCCGCTGGCATCCCCTGCCATCAGGTTTTTCACCTCGGAAAGGCTCGCCAGATTGGCATCACCAAAAATGGTGTGTTTCAGCGCTGAAGCCGCAATCGCAAAATTGAGCGCACTCTGCAAATCCTCTTTATAATGAATCAAACCGTAAATCAGACCGCCCATGAAGCTATCGCCACCCCCTACCCGATCCACGATATGGGTAATATCATACTGGGGTCCACGGTACAATTTTTCACCATCATACAGCACACCCGACCAGGTGTTGTGAGAAGCACTCAGGGATCCGCGCAGGGTCACGATGATCTTTTTTGCCCGGGGAAACTTCTCCATCATTTTCTGGCATACAGAAATATAGGCTTCCGGATCCATGGTATCGCCGCGCTCAACATCGACCCCTTCGGGATGGATTCCAAAGTGTTTTTCGGCATCTTCTTCATTTCCGAGGATGATGTCGCATCCGGCCACCAGGTCCGGCATTACTTCATCGCTTTTCTTTCCGTAGTTCCACAGATTCTTCCGGTAGTTCAGGTCGGTGGATACGGTCACTCCCAGTTGATTGGCTGCATCGATGGCTTCCTTGCACACGTCGGCAGCAGCCTGTGAAATCGCGGGGGTGATACCGGTCCAGTGAAACCACTGCGCATCCCGAAACACTTCCTCCCAGTCGATCGATCCGGGTTCTATCTCAGCGATAGCGGAGTGGGCGCGGTCATAGACCACCTTGCTGCCGCGGGAAACGGCTCCCATTTCCAAAAAGTAGATTCCCAGTCGTTTTCCTCCGCGCAGGATGTGACGGGTACCTACATTTCTCCTCCGCAGCTCTCCCAGCGCACAATCGCCGATGTCATTGTCGGGCAGGCGGGTGACAAATTCAACAGGGATACCATAATTGGCAAGCGATACCGCCACATTGGATTCTCCTCCTCCATAGATCACGTCAAAAGAGGTCGCCTGTGAAAACCGCTGAAACCCGGGAGGACTCAGGCGCATCATAATTTCTCCGAAAGTAACTACTTTTTTCATATTCAGTTTGATTTGATTTTTATTTAAAACACCGATTCATAACGACCGGACCGGATCATTTCCCCCAGATCCGAAAGAGAAAATGGCGTTTAATTTTCATATCAAACCGCCTGTTTTTCTCCTTTTTCGCTCCATAATATTCCTTCGTCATAGTGGTCTCAGGAATCGAAATTTTCTTCTGTCAAATTTAAAACGATTACGGAACATTTAAAACTAATCCCGACATTTAAAAAATTTTCAGACCATAAATGAAGCAAAGCTATGCGGTCCATTCAGACCAATAGCGCAGAGGCTGCCACGGGCGGGCAGATTTGTATGACAAACGGATTTATGCAATCCATTTAGAAAGAAATTTTCATAATTTCTATTAAAGAAATATGACTGAAAGAAAAATAAAAGCACATTCTGTAAACAATGCGCCGGATGCAGAATGTTACATAGACACACAATTTCGGACCCGACAATCCTGATTGTGTGATTTCACTTCTATTATTCACAAAAAATCATTGTATCATGAAAAATTCTGATATATTTCCGGAGCCATCCAGAGAGCTGGCCGAACAAAAAGCTGCCCTGGTGATGGACAATCTCAAGGCGTGGCGCAAATTCAGCCGCACCATCTTTTCGGAAGGCGCACTGCCTGAAAAGACCAAGCAGCTGATCGCGGTGGCGGTGGGTCATGTGACCCAGTGCCCCTATTGTATCCGTGCCCATACGCGGCAGGCGCTCGAAAAAGGTGCATCGAAAAAAGAGATCATGGAAGCGATCTGGATCGCTGCCGAAATGCGCGCCGGAGCTGCCTACGCCCACGGAAATCTCGCCATGGATGAAATGAATTTATATGAAAACCAAAATAAAACTCAATGAGCCAGAGAATAGATTATGGTAAAGATTATCCCGATGCGATGAGAGGATTGCTTCGGACAGAAAAATATATCCAGCACTCTTCACTGGATACGACGCTCTACCATTTGGTAAAAATCCGCGCATCACAGATCAATCAATGTGCCTATTGCATCGATATGCATACCAAGGATGCGCGTCATAAAGGTGAGACCGAACAACGGATCTACGCACTGAGCGCATGGCGGGAGACCTCATTTTTCACAGAAAAAGAAAGAGCTGCCCTCGAATGGGCGGAAGCGCTGACGCTGATAGCGGAAAAAGGAGTGCCGGACGATCTGTATGAGCGGGTAAGAGGACATTTTGATGAGGAAGAAATGATGGCGCTGACGATGTCGGTCATCGCGATCAACGGATGGAACCGGCTGGCCATCAGCATGAAGACACCGGCTGGAATCTATCAACCCGGAGATCACGGATAAAAAGGATGACAGAATCACCGGCAGGCGGTATCCTGATCTTATCCCGGACCATGGGCATGCAGTAGTTTGTCAAGGGCGGCATGGGGCTGCAGGATCCTTCCCGACCGGTGATCTTCTCCCGCAGGCAGGGCGGTATCGTAGAGGATCTGATAGATATCATGAGCGGACAAGGCAGGATCAAACGCCCTGAGGAGGGCGGCGGCACCGCTTACAAATGGAGCTGACATCGAAGTACCAGAGAGGGACTGGTATTGTCCATTCCGGTAGGTGCTGAGGATGTCGACGCCGGGAGCGGCGATCCCCGCCCCGATCTCTTCATCCAGATAATTGGAAAATGGCGCCAGCCGGTGATCCTTATCAATGGCGGTGACGCAGATGACGCCCTCCACATTGGCAGGGCTGTATGCGGATGCCTTCCGGCTGCTGTTGCCGGCGCTGACCACGACGACCGCATTGTGTGCCAGCGCATACTCTACAGCAGCGGTATAAGCTTTTTGCCGCGGATGATCGCTGGGCGCACCGAGTGACATGGAAAGGATGTCTGCTCCTTCATCGATCGCGCGGATCATTCCGTTGATCACCCCGACCTGAGATCCCATCCCCGAAGAATTGAGCACTCTGACGGGCATCAGTTCGATGATATCATCATAAAATGACATCGATGCAATTCCTTTATGATTATTGGTCACGGCGGCAATGATTCCGGCGCAATGGGTACCATGTCCCACCGGATCGGCAGCCGCACGGTCTTTGGGCGCAAGGTGCGGGCGGAGGTCTTCATGCCTGCCCTCGATACCGGTATCCAGGACGGCTACTTTTACCCGTTTTTTTATTCTCTCCCGGTGACCGATCAGATGATGGTAGACATCTTCATAGCGCAGGGAATAAAAAGTCCACTGATGCTTCACCAGGGGATCATTGGTCAGGGCATACCGTGCAGGGGCCTGATCATCATTCTCCGGTTCGACCGGATGAATCTGAATAATATCATTGAACTCACCATATTTTATCATACTGTCGCGCTGCAACCGAACCAAAACCTCCTCCTTCCGGGCGGCGTAATGGTCAGGAAGATCGATCACCAGGAAATCGTCCAGAGATGTTCCTTTTACTTTGGGATGAAAAGCGGGCATGATTTTTCCACCAAAAGGGCGGAGGGCGTCTTCCAGTCGCGTCACCGACACCGTGTCCGCCGGGAGAATCAGCAGTTCGGCATGCAGGGACAGATCATCGGATGTGCCGGGCATCCATCTGGCTTCCCATTCGATATCCATCACCAGGCGGCTGAGCCAAAAACTGAGGAAAATCGCCATGATGAGGGCTATTTTATTATTTTTGAGGATGCTAAAAACAAAACCAAAAAAACTGATGAGGAGCAGATTTCTTGAAAAGTGTAAATATTTCAGGGGACCCGCCGGTTGGCTGATGACTATGATAAAATGAAGAAGAAGAAAAATGAAAAAGCTGATCCCGCAGATCATATTCCATTTATTCCGGCGTGCCAATAAAAACCACAGTCCCAAAAAACCAAGCGCGAAGAAATATGTTAGGATGTTTGGATGATTCAAAAAGCCTCATTTTTTTTAATCTGATATAAAAATGACGAATAGAATCGTACTCAGGTATTAAAATTGGGAATTATTCGACGAAGATCTAAATTCTGCCGATTTAATATTAATTTTGCAAACTTAAAATGGATTACAACGAATGGAGATAAACAAGTGTATAATCATAGGATCAGGTCCTGCCGGATATACCGCTGCGATATATGCAGCCCGTGCCAATCTGGAACCGATCATGTATGTGGGTTCTGAGCCCGGAGGTCAATTGATGATCACGACAGAGGTCGAAAACTATCCCGGTTATCCGGAAGGCGTGGAAGGCCCGCAGATGATGGATGATTTTAGAAAGCAGGCCGAGCGGTTTGGCACACGGATCTTCTACAATGTGGTGACGGAGGTTGATTTTTCAAATGATGTCCACACCCTGACCCTTGATTCAGGTGAGACGGTAAAAGCACATACCGTAATCATCGCGACCGGTGCCAGCGCAAAATGGCTGGGCCTGCCGTCGGAGAAAAAATTCATGAACAAAGGGGTATCCGCCTGTGCGGTCTGTGACGGATTCTTCTTCCGCGGTGAAAAAGTAGCCGTCGTGGGCGGAGGAGATACCGCAGCGGAGGAATCGACCTATCTTTCCAAGATGTGTCCGGAAGTTCATCTTTTGGTGCGGAGGGATGAGATGCGTGCTTCAAAGATCATGCAGGAACGGGTGATGAGTACAGAAAACATCAAAATCCACTGGAATACCGAGGCGCAGGAAGTCCTGGGGAACGGTGAAGTGACAGGGCTTCGGGTGGTCAACAACCAGACCAATGAGGAGAGTCAGCTGGATGTAAAAGCATTTTTTGTAGCGATCGGACATACGCCCAATACCGCTATCTTCAAGGATCAGCTAAAAATGGATGAGACCGGTTATATCATCACAGAACCCAAGTCGACACATACCAGTGTGGAGGGGGTCTACGCATGTGGTGATGCGCAGGACAACAAGTACCGGCAGGCGGTCACTGCAGCAGGTACCGGGGCAATGGCTGCACTGGATGCTGAAACGTATCTCATAGAAAAACAAATCATTTAATCGTAAATAAAAATCATTAAGCTAATGGCACAAACGAAATTTCGACCAGGTGTACTGTTCGGTGACGAGTTGAAAGAATTATACAATTATGCAAACGAAAATGACTTTGCCCTTCCGGCGGTCAACGTCGTCGGCACCAATTCAATCAACGCAGCCATGGAAACAGCCCGCGATCTGCAATCACCCATCATCATTCAATTGTCAAACGGAGGAGCCTCCTTTTATGGCGGTAAAGGATTGGTGAATCAGGATCAACAAGCAAGTATTTACGGCGCAGTGGCTGCGGCAACGCACGTTCATCTGCTGGCAGAGCAGTATGGAGTCACCGCAGTATTGCATACGGATCATTGTGCCCGCAAGCTGTTGCCCTGGATCGATGGTCTGCTCACGATCGGTGAACAATACTACAAAGAGAAAGGACAACCGCTCTTCAGCTCACATATGCTGGATTTGTCCGAAGAAGAACTGGAAGATAATATATCGACCTGCCATTCTTACTTCGAGCGAATGAATAAAATCGATGTTTCGATCGAAATCGAACTGGGCGTTACCGGAGGTGAGGAAGATGGTGTCGACAATACAGGTATCGACAGCTCACGACTGTATACGCAGCCGGAAGAGGTCGCTCATGCCTATGAGGTCCTTTCCGGGGTATCATCCAATTTTACCATTGCAGCGGCTTTTGGAAATGTGCATGGCGTATACAAGCCAGGCAACGTGGAACTGAGACCGATCATCCTGAAAAACTCGCAGGAATTTGTACGGGAAAAACATGGTATCGAGGAAGAGCGTCCGATTCACTTTGTATTCCACGGCGGCAGCGGTTCGTCACTGGAAGACATCCGGGAAGCGATCAGCTACGGAGCTATCAAAATGAATATCGATACCGACCTGCAGTGGGCATTCTGGGACGGGGTGCGTGATTATGAAAAGAGAAATCATGATTATCTCCAGGGACAAATCGGAAATCCGGACGGGGATGATGTTCCCAATAAAAACTATTATGACCCGCGGCAGTGGCTGCGTGTGGCGGAAGAGTCATTCAAAGCACGACTAAAAAAGTCCTATGAGGACCTGAACGCAGTGGGTCGAAATGCAGGATAAAATCCGGATACTGACACCGCAGTGATCCAACAAATATAAACAGAAGGGTGATCCGGAGCGATCATCCGGAAATACGTGACCGGTATGCCCGGATGATACTTCCGGAATCACTGCAGAGACATCAGATCAAAGTCAGCGGACGGGAAATCCAGATTATAACACCGGATGAACTCAGGTCAGATAAATCATTGTTAATCAACATTCTGCATTTAACTGCTGTTTCACTCCTTTGACATTCTGTATGTCTCCTGTCCAAAACCAAACAGTATCCTGTCATCGCCCGGACCACCGGATCACTGATCCTGATACCGGATGCTGCTCCTGCCATCCAAAAATAATGACTGAATGGTACTGACGGTTTTGACCATGCCGGGCCGGTCTATCAAATATCCTTCTTCTCCGGCCACCTTTTTTTTCATATGAAAAGACCATACTTCTTCCGCGATCTGCTCAGGTGACATATCATCAAGCGTCTCAAGAAACTGATCAAAATCGTTTCTTTTCCGCAAAAAATCGGGATACGAATACAATCCTCTGGAAATCCAGAGACGGGGCCGGGAGGCATCCCGTTTTTTCTCCATCAGTTCATCCCCATTCCACCTGAATTCGCGGATGTCCTCCTTTTTGTGATGAGAAAAATATAACAGAGTAAAATGATCATATAGAGTCAGATCCTCCTGATAAAGAAACTCAGGTCCTTCGGTCAGGATATCGAGGCATAAACTTCCTCTGCTTTTGGGAGCATCAAAGTCGGGATAATAATCATATCCGGCACCGTTGAGGATACAGGCCTGATGTTGTGATGAAATCGCATTCCAGGTACCACCTCCCTGCGGATCCACCGGATACTTCAGCGTTTTTCCTTTGTACGTATGTGTCTGCGGCGGGATCGCGCGGGCGCGGGCGGGTCCTACATCCCGATTCTGCGTCAGGACATGACCTCCGTCCGCCAATGGTATATAAGTGATGGTACACATATATGACTAATTCATCCCATGAGAAATAGTTTTCTCCATGCTCATTCATCTGCCGGCGCCAAAGTAAATATATGATACCATGTGGTATCGCCCGCCTTCACCCGCCGGTTGTATGCGAGCATCTTCCCATCCCGGGACCACTGGACGCTGTGCAGACTTGAAAAATCAGGATCCACTTCCGGCAACAAACATTCTGTTTTTCCAGAATCGATATGGGTACGGTACAGTTTTTGGGAAGCTCCGTACGCCAGCCACTTCCCTTCCGGATCGATATCAAAGGAGGTCTCGATCGAAAAGTCATTATCCGTTATCTGATTTATCTCACCGCCGTTTGGTGAAACCGAAAAAATCTGCACAATTCCATCATCATCCTTCATCATGAAAAATAGCCGTGAGCCATCCGGCATGCTTTTCATCCATTGCCGGGGTCCCTGCACCCCCGGATATTTCCGGTCGGTGGTAAAGGTAACCCTTCTTTGCTGAACCGATGACAGCGGTAAAGGTCTTGTGGTTTCAGTACCTCTGAGCTGTTCTTCGTCTGACAGGTCGGGCATCTCTTCGGGAAGATCCACGACAAAAACCTCGGTGATGGTTTCCCCTGCTGCGGAACGGACATCGCCCAGGAAGGCTATGCTCCGGCGCTGACGCTGCCCCGACGCATCGAGATAACCATTTTGCCCGATCCATCCATCTTCATACGCTTTGGAAATTTCATCGGATCCGGGAGCGGGTTTTTCCGTCACACGAGAGACGATCATGGTAAAATATTCTCCGCTGTTGTTCTCCCCATCGGTGTCGGCGGGCATATCGACCGCGGTCCATGGTGTGATGACTCCGATCATACGAAGATCTTCCACGTCACCACCAGCCTGCGCCAGCTGATCCATGATGGCATCATTGTAGGTAAAGGTGATCCACTGACCATCCGCACTCCAGGAGTGGGCATGACTTCCGCCCCGCAGGGCTCCCGCTGTAAAAGGCGGCACAACGTCACGCGCATCATAAAAGATGACCGAATCAGGTACATCCGGCATCACCCCCACCCCGGTGCGCCGGCTCAAATCATACGGCCGGCTTTCATCACTATTGCGGATTCCATGAATAAATATCACCTGATCCTTGTGCGGAGCATAGGCGGCAGCCCCTACTCCGGGGCCATGTACCGTCTGACCCGCGGTTTGGTAGATCACTTCCTGCTCTCCGGAGGCGAGGTTTACCCGTTCGATCGTTCCGGTAGCACCTATTTTTCCGCCATCATTGCGCGTGTCATACACGATCCATTGATTATCAGGCGAAAAAGCCTGTACGGGATTGATAAAGTGGCCGTAGTCGCCACTCGTCACCTGTTTTTCGATCCAGCCGGTGGTATCCGGAGAATGATCACAACTCATCATCAGGAAAATAAAGGAGATCCAGCAAAAAAGATTTAACATCATTACGGTACGTCTTACAAATAAACATGTCATACGGAAAAGGGTGTTTTTATTTTTTCAAAAATTGGTCAATCAATTCAAGGGTTGCTTCTTCGTCCATATAAAAAACCCGGGAATGTCCGATTCCGTCATATACCCGGGACTGTCCATCGACCGGATTGATCACCAGATACTTGTTCTCTCCAAGGAACCGATACAGATCCTCCAGATCATAATACTGGATCCCGCCGGGGATGGCGGACATCAGATGACGGACATCATATTCGCGGTCGTCCAAAACAGACTGATAGGACCATAAAGGATCGCCAAACACCAGTTTTTCATCACCAGACTCAAAAAATGCAGCATGCAGGAGGTCCATACTGACGCCGCCACGTGCGACGATCGTGACCCGACCTTTTTCGCTTTGGCGGACGAAGGTCCGGATCCGGTTGATCTCCTCCGCATGAATAGCGGCGATACTCCGTCCGGTCAATATACCCGCGTACCAGATATTCAGCGGGACATCATCGATCCGTGCATCCCCGCCTGAATAACCGCCGCCGATCTCTCCCATCCCGCTCAAATCGGCCAGGAGCACAGAGTAACCATTTGCCAGCCAATGATCTGCCCATCCATCTTCCCGACCGGCTGCATTCTTGCCCTCCTCATCCAGGAAAATGATCGTCCCGGCCGCTCCGCCATCCGGTTTCATCCGGATCACCGGCAGATAATAATCACCACTTCCCTGCAGCAGGTATTTTTCAACAGAATAGCCGTCATAGCGTGTCCGGCCTGAAAACACCACGTCTGTGCTCTGCGCCGGCCGGTAGCCGGAAAGCTCCGTCAGCGTCTCCCTCAGTTTTTCTTCCGGCAGGGCACCTTGCGGTTTTTTCCGGTCGGTCATGTCAGCTTTGGTGAGGCTGAAAATATCCTCTCCACCCCATTGGGTAAAAGCATTTCCGGAGGAAGAAACCCATAATTCTTCTGCTTCAAAAACCGGTACTTCTTCATCCCGGGGATTTCCGGGCGCATTGAGGTGTTTTTGAAAAAATGCATAGGTTGCTTCCCTGTTTTGGAGGGTGGAGGAATGTCCCGCATCATCTTCCACTTTTTCCAGATGGTGAGGTGCTCCCAAGGCTTCATAAGCCCGTGCTGCCTCATCGAAGACATCCCGCACGCCCTGGATGCTAAAAATATCACGGGTCGTACTGACGATCAGTGTTGGTCTGGGAGCTCTTACTTCGATATAATCAGCCATATCGATCCCGCGGGCAATTCCTTTCATCATATTTTGCTCCGCATCCTGCGGACCACGGGATTTGAGAAGCTTATCAAAGGTAGTGATATAGCATTCGGGGGCAGCAGCGACGAGCCGGTCATCCAGTGCCGCGATGTAAGCCGTCTGAGTACCTCCGCCCGACCGTCCTGTGATCCCCAGCCGCTCAGGGTCGACTTCATCGCGGGTGAGAAGATAATCGACCGCGCGGATACCATCCCACACAAAGTAGGTGGCGGGTGAAATCCCTGCAAGAAATGACTGGGAACCGGGGTAAGAATGTTCGCGGGTGGGACCCATCCTCGGTTTTCCTTCCGAATCCAAATACCGGATTCGTTCCCCCTGACCGATCGGATCGATGGCAAGTACAGCAAATCCTTTTTTCACATAATTGAAAATCATATGTTGATAGGCCTCACTCCTGAACCCGGTCTCTGCGTGTCCGCTGCAAAACAGGATCGCCGGAAGGGGTTCTTCCGCTCCGGCGGGATAAGAAAATATCGATGTGACATAGTAGCCGGGTCTGGATTCAAAATAGAGTTTCTCGACGATGATACCATCTCTTTCTACTGTTCCGGTCACGACAGGATTAAGAGGAGTCCGTTCCGGAAACGGTCCCAGAATATCGATGAGGGTTTCCTTTACTTCTGCCTGCCGTTTTTTCCAGTCCTCTTCCGAAGTCAACCCGTTTATTTTTTCGGTACGTTCAGCTAACTGATCAAAGGCAGTTTCACAGAGGGTCTCGTACAGGACATTGGACACATCCGAATAGTAGCTCCAATACGGATACACATCCAGATCACGGTCCTGACCATGCCCCTTCTGACAGATGCCGGTCAAAGCAAGCAGAAAAACACAGACATTCCATATGATCTTCATTCCCCGCGGGTTACAAGACTTTAACATTCCTCATTATATTGTTATCAAAAAATAACCGGGCTGAAGATAGATAAACTTTTATAGCCTTAACCCTTCGGGAATAATTATTATGGTAAAATATCCGAACCGGGGAAATAAAGCGAGACGCTTTTATTTCACCTTCAGGATCCAGCCATGGGTGTCTTCGATCTCTCCCATCCGGATGCCTTCGATGGTTTCTTTGAGCATCGGGCCGATTTCCGCACGATCCGCATCAAAACTTACAACCTCTTCCTTATAGCAAATTTCAGAAACCACGGTCGCCACGGCTGCTGTTCCGGATCCGAAGACCTCTTTCAGTTCGCCCGATTTTCCTTTTTCCATTACTTCGGTGATCGTGATCGGTCGTTCCCGGACATCATAGCCTTTTTCCCGGAGAAGCGTGATAAATGACTGACGTGTAATCCCGGACAAAATCGCACCATCGATGGCCGGTGTCGCGATATGATCCTCAAAGACAAAGAAGATATTCATCGTCCCTACTTCCTGGACATATTTATGTTCTTTTCCGTCGAGCCAGAGAATCTGATCGTACCCTTTTTGGTGAGCCAGGCGGGAAGGCAAAAGCGATGCGGCATAATTACCGGCTGTTTTGGCTTCTCCGGTTCCTCCGATGGCCGCCCGGGTAAATTCTGTATCGGCATACAACTTGACCGGTTTGTCATAATAGGGTCCTACCGGCAGCAGCATGATGATAAAGAGATAGGATTCGGAAGGTGCCACACCCAAAAATTCATCCATGGCAAACATCAGCGGACGGATGTAGAGAGAACTCCCTTCCGCTTTGGGGATCCAGTCCTTGTCCAGGCGTACCAGTTCGGTCAGCGCTTCAATGAAAATATCTTCCGGGAAGGCCGGCATACACATCCGTGCAGCGGAGCGATTCAGTCTTTTGGCATGATCCTCCGGTCGAAACAAAAGCGGATTCCCGTCCGAATCGGAAGAAGCTTTCATCCCTTCAAATATGGACTGGCCATAGTGAAGCGCAAGATTGGAAGGATGCAATGAAAAGTTTTCCAGAGGCTTAATCTCCAGATCTGTCCATTTTCCATTTTGATAACAGGCGGTAAAACAATGATCTGTAAAAACTCTTCCAAAGGGGATATTATTCAAATCAGTTTCAGGCAACCTTGAACTTTTCGTAGGGGATATCTTTATCTTTGACAATTCAACACTCATATTTTTTTTATTTTGGCGTCCGAGACTACAAATTTACACTATGTCAGTTAATATACCATTTAATCTGTATAAAATATATCAAACCGGGGTGGTACCTACTCCCTCCTATTCGCTGGAAGGGAAAAACATCTCCGTTTTGTGCGTACTTCCGGAGCAGCAACAACAATACCATGATTTTCTGACCAAAGTATTATCGGCGGCAAAAATCGCAGAAAACACTGTTCAGGTGATCTTTTTAAAGGACAGGGATCCGCTCCCCGTAGCTGAAATGGGCTGGCTGAATCAGCTGGATCATATCCTCTGTTTTGGGATCCCCTTAAAGAGGTTGATGATGCAGATCCCATACCGGAATTATCACCCGGTCAGGATCATGGAAACCACGCTCCATCCTTTACCGGACTTGTCGGTGATCGAACCCAGCCGGGATGAAAAACAAAAATTGTGGGAATTACTAAAAAACACCTTTGTAGATGGCTGAAAAATTATTATTTGCGACTTCCAATCCACATAAACTGCGGGAGGTAAGGGAGATTTTCAAGGATCAATACCAAATTGTTGGGCTCGATTCGATCGGTTTTGATCAGGAGATTCCGGAGACTCAGGGTACGATCGAAGGAAATGCGGCGCAGAAAGCCCGGTATCTGGCAGGACACACCCGCCTGCCTGTTTTTGCAGAAGATACGGGTCTGCTGGTGGATGCGCTTGACGGTGCACCGGGGGTACATTCAGCGCGATATGCGGGTTTCGGCAGTTCAGATAAAGAAAATGTAGAAAAACTTCTGGAAGATATGGAAGGATTGAATGACCGAAACGCCCATTTTCTGACGGTCGTCGCCTATTATGATCATCAGAACGAACCTGTTCTTTTTCACGGAAAAATCGAAGGTAAGATCATCGATCAGCCGCGGGGAACTCAGGGATTTGGTTATGACCCTGTCTTTATGCCCGAAGGATATGAGAAAACTTTTGCCGAGCTGGATGCTTCCATAAAAAACCGGATCAGTCACCGCAAGCGTGCTTTTGATTCATTCTTTGCTTACTTTGAAAAGATTAACGGCAGATCCTCTTCCGACGAGGGATAGAAATAAAAAAGCACTGAAAGATGCTTCAGTGCTTTTTTTATATCGTCTATATGAGAAAAACTCTTTTTATGAACTCTTTTTCTCTACCGTTCCCTGGATAACCAAAACACTGGATGCAGGATCCGTATTGGTGACCACGGTAACATTCTTGGATTGAGATCCTGACTGGCCGGACGTATCAAATACTGCTTTGATCTCACCGGTCTGACCCGGTTCTACGGGCTCTTTCGGATAATCGGAAGCAGTACATCCGCAGGATGTCTTTACGTCGGAAATAATCAACGGTTCGCTACCTGTATTGGTAAACTTAAATACTGCGTCGATTTTTTCACCGGAAACAGCGGAACCAAAATCAAATTTCTTCGATTCGAATTCGATCGTCGTGGTAGGTCCCACCAGATTGTCGCCCGATTCTGATGCCATCATACCACTTGGACCGGATGAGGCTACCGAAGAACTTGGATTTGTAAGGCTTTCTTTTGCTTGCTCCCTGATCGCCTTGTCGTCAGAATTGCAAGAGGCAAATGCAAACATTGCCAGAAAGGAAAAAAGAATAAATTTTCTCATATCTCTTGGATTTTAATTGAAGGTAATATTTTCAACGCAAAATTACATAAATTTCTTATAAATCATTTCTTCATTTGGATGTTATCCGAAAATAATATTTCTTACATGCGTTCATTATGATATATATAATCACCTCATCATTAGCAGCAGACCCGGTGGGAGAAATCGATTAGAACGGGGTTCTGCCGTCAGAATCCATGGCCAAAAGCGGGAGATTCTTCTTCTGCGGCAAGATCCGTCCGTATGGCAAAACCCTGGATCAGGTGAGGGACAAACCCGATGAAAACACAAACAAATAAACCTGATATCCGTTATGGTATATCATTGAATCACAGATAAATAAACAGAACAACAGGAAATCGATGAAGAAAATAACCCGGTTTTTCCAAAACAAGAAAACGCCCCCTTTTGATCTTGCTACACTCACAGCCGATGTCCACAGTCATATCATCCCCGGTATCGACGATGGTGCTTCCACCCTCGATGAATCGATCCAAATGCTTCGCCGACTGGAAAAAATGGGATATAAAAAAGTCATCACAACCCCGCACGTGATGCATGATCATTACAAAAACACACCTGAAATAATCCGCGAAGGGCTGGATGTCATCCGCGGCGCCGCCCGTTCAGAAAATATCGCGCTTGAAATCGATGCTGCCGCCGAATACTACTGCGATGAGTTTTTCCTGGAACTGATCAAAGACGGGAACCTCCTTACTTTTGGTGACCGTTTTGTACTCTTCGAGTTTTCCTTTTATACGCGGCCTCAAATTGCAGACCAGGCAATTTTTGAAATGCAGGCGAAAGGCTACCGCCCGGTACTGGCACATATTGAGCGCTACCCTTACTTTTATGATCAGCGCGACAAATGGATCCGGCATTTCAAAGACAAAGGCGTTCTCCTCCAGATGAATCTTTTGTCGCTGGCCGGCAGATACAGCAAAGAAATACAAAAGCAGGCCGAATGGATGGTAGATCAGGGGTATCCGGATTTTGTGGGGACGGATAGTCATCATGCCGACCACCTGGATCTGATCTCATCCTCGCTCCATACCCCCTATTTTAAAAAGCTGAAAAATCTGCCATTGAAAAATAAAGAGTTGATGTAAAAAACATCATTTCGGACATCCTTTCCTCCCTGTACCTGTCAGGAACAGACGAGGTGGGAATCACTGAGGCTACACGAATCCAATAATAATTTGGAAAACAAGAATTAATTTCCGATTTTCGACACCTGAACACATTGTATGACAATACATGCAATAAAACAGACAAAATCACATTTAAAAGAATTAATTCTCATGGTACGATACCTTATCACAATCCTGGCAACCGCCGTGGCGCCTTTTATTTTGGTTTCCTGCGGAAACAAAACACTGACCTCCTCTTCCTCATCTGTTGAGGGCATCAGTGAAGTGACCGATCTTTTTGTAGCAGAGGAAGTCCCTGATGTAAATTGTTACCGGATCCCGGCTCTTCTCACAGCAGCCAATGGTGATCTCATCGCTGCCATCGATGAAAGAGTGCCCGGATGTGCAGATCTGCGGGGCAGCCGAGACATCAATATAGCCATCCGGCGCAGTTCAGATCAGGGGGATACCTGGTCGGAACCGGAGGTCATCGCCGATTTTCCGGACGGACAGTCCGCTTCCGATGCGTCAATGGTTTTGGATCGGGTGACGGGGGAGATTTTCATGTTTTACAATTTTATGGATCTTGACAAAGAACCGGATGTATATTATTTACATGTCATCCGGAGTAAGGATCATGGCAAAACGTGGTCGGAGCCGGAGGATATTACTTCTCAGATTGCGCCGCCGGAATGGCACAACGATTTCAAATTTATCACCTCGGGGAGAGGAATTCAGACAAAAGACGGAAAAATCCTCCATACCCTGGTCAATTTGAAAGAAGGTCTGCACGTCTTCGGAAGTGATGATCATGGTGAGAGCTGGTACAGGATCGACACCCCTATCAAGCCGGCTGATGAATCAAAAATCGCAGAACTGGACGATGGCCGCTGGATGATCAATGCACGTGTAAACAACCCGGGCTACCGCTATATTCATGTATCGGATGATGAAGGAAAATCTTGGGAAAGCCGTGCAGCGCACGAACTTCCCGACCCGGGAAATAACGGCAGCTTTATCCGGTACACCTCTGTAAGCAACGGAGATGATAAAAACCGGCTGTTGTTTGTAAACACCTGCTCCGAAAATCAGCGGGAAAATCTGACGATCCGCATCAGTTATGATGAGGGAGAGACCTGGTCCGAAGGCAAAACGATTTACGAGGGTTCTGCCGCTTATTCTTCCCTGACCATTCTGGATAGTGGTGACATCGGCCTCTTTTTCGAAAGGGACGATTACACGAAAAACAGCTTTGTCAGGTTTTCACTGGAGTGGCTGACAGATGGAGAAGATTCTCTCAGGCGGTAACGCAGAATCCCGTATCATGGCATCCTCATAAAAATTTCTCTTTTTTAGGGGGATCAGATGTAAAATCAGGTAAGACATCCTCAATTCTTAATGAATCTGGCTGGAAATTCATCTTAAAAGTTTGAAATTTTAATCTCAAACCATTATTTTATACCGCTAAAGTGTAAAGTAATGCATCGGCAGAGAGAAAATCAGAGGATGAATCAGAATATTCTTCTAAATCATCAATAACTGTAAAAATTGAAAACTATTTTGCCGCGTCAACAGCCAATCAGCCATGGAATTCTTCGAAAAACTACTGGAAAAAGCAGATATCAGAATCAACGGATCCCGGCCGTGGGATATCCGGATCCACCATCCCAAACTGGGTCAGCGCGTGATCCGGCAGGGATCGCTCGGACTTGGTGAAGCATATATGGACGGATGGTGGGATGCGGAGGAGCTGGATGAATTTTTCAATAAAATATTACGTCATAAACTGGATGAGAGGGTGAAAATCACATTTTCAAATACTTATCAGTATCTGAAGGCGTCTCTCCTCAATCTCCAGAGCCGGCGCCGAGCGACGCAAAACGTGCAGCACCATTATGATATCGGGCAGGATCTGTACACGGCGATGCTGGACAAAAGAATGGTGTATACCTGTGCGCTGTGGGATGATGCTCAGGATCTGGACGAAGCACAGGAAGCCAAACTGGATATCGTGTGCCGAAAACTCAAATTACAACGCGGTGACAGAATCCTGGATGTGGGCTGTGGCTGGGGAAGTTTTGCCAAATATGCTGCAGAAAAATATGATGTCCACGTGACGGGAGTGACCCTTTCAAAAAACCAGGCGGAATATGCAGAGAAGATAAACAAAGGTCTGCCGGTAGAGATCCGGTTACAGGATTACCGTGATGTGAGGGAAAAATATGATCATATCGTCTCACTTGGTATGATGGAGCATGTGGGCTACAAAAACTACAGAACATATATGACGGTCATGCGCAGCTTGCTGAAGGAGAATGGTTTGTTTTTATTGCAGGTGATCGGACGCGATACGTCCGCCCGTAAAGCAGATCCCTGGATCAGCAAATATATTTTTCCGCACGGCATGCTTCCATCGATTCAGCAGATCGGCCGGGCTTTGGAAAAAAGAATGGTCATGGAAGACTGGCAAAATTATGGTCCCCATTATGACAAAACCCTGATCGCATGGTTCGATAATTTCGACCGTCACTGGGATGAGCTCAGGGACCGGTATGATGAACGGTTTTACCGGATGTGGAAATATTACCTGTTATGTTGTGCCGGTGCATTCCGTTCCCGCACGGCCCATCTATGGCAGATTGTATTGTCCAGAGATGGTATCCGGGGTGGCTATCAGCCGGTTCGGTAAGGTCGGATATCAGAGGCTGGCATGGTCAAAAAATGGATCCGGACAGAAGGATGACTTCCGTCCGGATTTCCTATTTCACACCTTAAATATCTTCATTCTGCACATAATCCATCCCGCATACCGGACATTCCCCCGGTTCGTCACTGCCACTGCCTTCGCAGTGCATGGGGCAGATATAAAGGGAAGTATATTCAGGACCGCTTTTATCGACCTCACCCTCCTGGTGGATCTGATGATCATCGTGATCGATGGATTCCTGACTTCCACCGGAAGACTCACCACCGCAAGCGATCAAAAAGAGCGCCATCAGTGGAACAAACAAAAGATTTCTCAACATTTTCATAATCTAAAATTTTAATTGTCTAATTATATATTTCTCTTACTCTGAAGATAAAGTTTCTTTGGTGATCCCGCAAGCCATCATTGCATCACCGAAATAGGGATTTCGGATCTTCGGATCATAGCTGAGCCAATCCCCGCCCTCATCATCATTGGCCATAGGGCAATGCTGCACAAAAACCTCCTGCTCACCCGGATTTCCAAATTCCAGAATCCAGTAAATCATCACCTGAGAGAGTGGTGAAAAAGCAGTTCTCCACTCCTCTACCCCATCTTTTTGAGCGGTCAGATCCAGATGACTTTTAAAGTTTTTCACATGTTCATTCCAGGTATCATTATATTCATCCATGTCATTTCGGGATGAAATCTGGTCGCTTACCGATTGAAGGTGTGTCAGTGCTGCCAGGACCTTGTCATGGTCTCCTTCGATCAGCTCATCCTTCAATGCAATGTATGCTTCCAATATCTGATTCAGATCTTTTCGCGCCCCTTCGGTCACAATATCAGGATCCACCTGCTCGATTTTTTCCCAGGCATCCTGCTCTTCTTCCGCGGCATCCTCGCCGATCAGCCGGTTCATCATACTACGCTGATTATTGAGCTGAGCCGCTGCATCCACGGCAAAAACACCGTGAGTGACCACCCGGTCACCTGCATTCAATCCATCCAAAACCACGTAATGGGGTCCTGATTCGGATCCAAGCGTGATTTCCCGGAAAGCAAAAGTAGGAATATCCATTGTCGTATCCTGTACATAGGCGACGGACTCCCTTCCGGTCCACAAAACAGCGGTCTTCGGAATCAGCAGGCGGTCATTGCCCCCGGAACGTCCTGTGGTCAGCTGCCCCTGGATCAGCATCTCCGGTTTCAAAAGCCGGTTTTGATTGTTCACCTGGCCGCGTACCCGGATCGTCCGTGATTCCTGATTCAGGAGGGGACTGATGAATTCGATTCTTGTGCGGAATGACTGGCCCGGAATACCCGGTGCCGAAAATTCAATCCACTCTCCTTCCCTGATTTTACCGATATCTTTTTCATAAATATCGAAAACGGCCCAAACGGAGCTCAGATTGTATATATCAAACAAAACCTGGCCACTGGAGACATGATCGCCCGGTTCGACCTTTTTATTGATCACAAATCCGCTCCGTCCTGCCTGAAGAGGAAAGGTCTCAATCACCTCCCCTGACTCCTCCACCTTTTGAATAAATTCGGGTGAAATTTTCAAATACTTCAGCTTGCGGCGAGCAGCTTCGAGGAGCTCGGGTTGGGTATTCGCCATCTTTTTTGCTTCCAGGAGTTCCCGCTGTGCCGCCACGATCTCGGGCGAGTAAATTTCAGCTACGGTACTTCCCTCTGTCACATACATCCCTTCATAGGTGACGTGGAGGGCTTCGATTCTGCCTTCGATACGGGGGGTCTGAGAATAGACATTCCGTTCGTCGGGAAGAATTTTTCCATGGATTCTCCAGGCATCATCCGAGCTCACTTCCGTCTGTCCGCTGCCGATCACAGTGGTCTGAATATTGGCGAGGCGGATTGCATTTTCGGTCATCGTCAGCGTAAAAGGATCATTTCCCGAATCTGAAGTCATCGGGGTCAGATCCATTTCACAGATGGGGCAAATCCCCGGATCGGGTGACTGGATCTGCGGGTGCATCGAGCAGGTCCAGACCGAAACTTCCGATTCACTACTTTGGGTGGTCTGATCAGACGATCCTCCCTCCACAGATGTATAGTTATTGGTCAGCCATCGACCAATCAGAATTCCCCCTGCAAAAACAAGGGTAATGATAACGATTGATTTTATTTTATTATTCATCTTTCATGTTTTTAGGTTGCCACCTCTCGATGGTCAATTGAGCCATGTACATATTAACTTTCGATTCGAGCTGTTTCAAAGAAAAATCGATCATCTGATTTTGCAGGCGGAGCAATTCTTCAAAGCGGTCTCCGCGCGAACTATATCCAGCACTGACCACCCGGATAGTATGTCCGATGATCCCGAGCTGCTCTTCATAGAACTTCAAATTTTGTTCTTCCTTCAAGAATATAATCCGAGCTTGTTCGATTTTTTCAATGATCTCGCGTTTTTTATCTTCCTTGTGCAATGAAATCGCCAGCTGCCGTGATTTTTCGGTCTGTTCCACCGCTTTGTATTTTTTCCGGAACAGGGGCACCTGAACCGACACCATCGGCATCAGAATATCCCGCTTGCGGTATCCCGGCGGCGGATTATCCATTTTTCCCACAAAGATGTAATCCAGCCCCAATTCAAGGACCGGCAACCGATCGGTGCGGTTTCGTTCCAGGATGGCATCAGATATCTTTTTCTCCTGATCAAACCATTGCATATCGGGCAGTTCTTCGATATCTTCGATAGAATAATCTCCCAATGGGTACAGACTGTCAATCACCGCCGTACTTCGTGTTCCGGATTCCGGCGATCCGATCAGCCGGCTGAGTTGTATCTGATAGGTATTTTTCTCCTGTTCCAGGATATCAAGCGCATTTTTGATCTCATTCAAAAGACTTTGTATCTGCAGCACATCACTCGTGGATCCGGTACCCGATTCCACCCTTGCCAGTGCGATCTGATACCAGGATTCAAGCACGGGATACCGGTTCTGCAACAGCTCTCTTTCCTGATCGATCTGCCACAGCTGCGCATGAAGCTGTTTGACAGCAAGGCGGAGATCCATTTTGGAAATGTCATACTCATGCCTTAAAATCTCCGCTTCCTGCCGGATCACATTGGCTCTGTTTTTGAGAACATTGTTCCAGGGCAAAGTCTGTGATACTCCGATCTGCAGCCGCTGCGGGCTAAGGCCCGTCTCTGCCGGCAGGGGAAAAAATCCTGTGCTGAATACCGGATCGGGAAGATCCCGGTGTTCGCCCTGGCGGTAGGTGGCCGATTCATATTCCATCTTCAGCGCCTGTAGTTTGGGATTGGACTGAATGGCCTCCTCAATCAGCGTATCTACCGACTGGCCTGCCGCTTCAAAACCGATCCCCCACCCCAGCATTGTCAGGAGAAGCATCGGGGCGATATTTTTCATTTTAAATATTTCAACGACCATCTTTTCTCAGTTTTGCATTTAAATAAATAAAATATAGAACCGGTACCGTAAACATGGTGATGACCTGCAGCGTCATCCCTCCAAAAGAAGGGATCGCCATAGGAACCATGATATCCGATCCGCGTCCTGAACTCGACAACACAGGTAAAAGAGCCAGTATGGTTGTGGCGGTGGTCATCACAGCGGGTCGTACCCGTCGTTTTCCACCTTCCACCACGATTTCCATCACCTCTTCTGTGGTAGTGGCTTTCATGTTTTTGCTGGATGACTGAATAAAGGTCGCCATCAGAACGCCGTCATCTGTGGCGATTCCAGCCAGAGCAAGAAATCCGACCCAGACCGCGACGGAGAGGTTGACGGTTTGGATATTGAATACGTCTCTCATATTGACGCCGAAAAATGAAAAGTCGAGGAACCAACTCTGACCATACAGCCAGATCATGATAAATCCACCTGCAAAAGCAACAAAGACACCGCTGAACACCATTGCCGTGACAGCAAAGGACCGGAAGTGGAAGTAGAGTATCAGCATGATAAGAAGCAGGGCGACAGGCAGTACCAAAGCCAGCCGCTCATTGGCCCGTATCTGCTGTTCATAGTTTCCGGCGAAGTAATAATGAATACTTTCAGGCACTTTCAGGGTACCCTCTTTGATCGCCGACCGGATCGCATCGCTGGCATTGGCTACCACTTCACCCTCTGCGTATCCGGCGAGACGGTCAAACAACACGTAACCCACCAAAAATCCATCTTCACTCTTGATCTCGACCGGTCCTTCTTCGTAGACGATCTGAGCCAGTTCGCCAAGGGGTATATCGGTGCCGGCGGATGTCGTGATCAGGATTTGTTCCAGGCGTTCGGGATTGTTTCTCCAGCTCCGCGGCAAGCGGATTCTGATATCATACCGCTCCCTTCCTTCTACAGTCTGAGTCACGGCGGCGCCTCCGATGCCGGCCTCCACATAATTTTGTACTTCCCGAATCGTCAAACCGTGCCGGGCGATTTTTTTCCGGTCAATATCGATTTCCAGATAGGGTTTTCCAATGATCCGGTCTGCAAACACAGCCGATTCTTTCACTCCTTCGACGTTCTTGAGGATCGGTTCGAGCTGGATCCCAAACTGTTCGATCGTCTCGAGGTCATTGCCCTGGACTTTGATTCCCATGGGTGCCCTCATTCCGGTCTGGAGCATGACCAGACGGGTTTCGATCGGTTGCAGTTTGGGTGCGGAGGTGACACCCGGCAATTTTGATACCCGCACGATTTCGTCCCATATATCATCCGGTGATTTGATTTCCGGACGCCAGTTTCTGAAGTACTGACCTTTGGGATCTTCGATCAGCTCACCCTTTTCATCTCTCACAAATTCGCCGTCGCTGTCCACTTTGAACCGAACCCGGTACCCTTTGTCATTGATTTTGTATTCAGGTTTGTAGTTGATGACATTCTCATACATCGACATCGGAGCCGGATCAAGGGGACTGTTGACCCGTCCCGCCTTCCCGACCACCGTCTCTACTTCGGGGATGGCAGTCGCCAGCATATCGAGCAGCTGTAGATTTTTGAGATTTTCCTCTACCCCACTGTGGGGCATCGAGGTAGGCATCAGCAAAAATGCACCTTCATCCAGCGAAGGCATAAATTCCTTACTGGTATTTTGCATAATGCGGATCCCAAAGAAAACCAAGATGGAAACGACCAGCAGGAATGCCCATCGGAACCGCAACGTAAATCTCAGTATGGATTCATAATATATCATAATGATATACAATCCTCCGATCAGGGTTCCGATCAGAATCACCAGGAAAAGCACATTGATCAGGGTGGATTTTTCGACGCCCAGAGGCATCCATATGTAGGCGATAAAAAGCAATCCGCCCAAGGCATAGACGATGCTCTGGATCACCTTCCACCATTTGGGGTCGACCTCCGGATACAGCCTCCCTGCAAGAAGCAGAACCAGGTCCACGATACCCAGAGCAAGGAAAACCATGCCCAGCAACTGATAGCCCAGACTCAGGGCCAGTCCCGCAATGGCTGCCATGGCGACCGGGCCGAGAAAGCGAGCCCATGGCCGATCCAACCGCATCCTGAAGATCCAGTATGAAACGGTCGGTATGATAAAGATCGTCACGATCACCGAAGCAAGGAGAGCAAAGGTTTTGGTGTAGGCAAGAGGCCGGAAAAGCTTACCCTCAGCGGCTTCCATGGTAAATACGGGCAAAAAACTGATGACGGTGGTTACGATCGCGATCATCACCGCCCCTGCCACCTCATCGGTCGCCAGTCGTATCGACGTGAGCAAAGATTCTTGTTCTCCATACCGGTCCCTTCGAACCACGATACTCTCTACGACGATGATCGCCATATCTGCAAGGGTTCCGATCGCAATCGCGATCCCTGACAAGGCGACGATATTTGCATCCACGCCCAGATACTTCATCGCGACAAAAGTAAGAAGTACAGAGAGCGGGATGGAAATAGATACGATGATGCTGGACTGGATATTGAGGAGCAGAAGAATGATCACGATGATACAGACCAGAATCTCGAGCCGCAGAGCTTCATCCAGGGTTCCGATGGTCTCATCGATCAGCTCGCCCCGGTCATAAAACGGAACGATGCTGACCTGACTGGTCCTGCCATCTTCCAGCACCTTGGAAGGCAATCCCGGTTCGATCTCATTGATTTTTTCTTTTACCGCATCGATGACCGCCATTGGATTGGAGCCATACCGTGCCACGACGACCCCTCCCACCACCTCCGCGCCCGATTTGTCCAGGATGCCGCGCCGTTCTGCCGGTCCGATATTCACGCGGGCCACCTGCCCGATGGTTACAGGGAGGTTGTCGACCACCTTGACGACCGTTTCCTCTATATCCTCAAGTGTCTTCACATATCCGAGACCCCGGACATAGTATTCCACCTGATTGATCTCCATCGTCTGAGCGCCCACATCTTCATTGGTTTCCCGCAGAGCCTTCATCATATCCTGCAGAGAGACCTGATAAAATTTCATAGCCTCGGGATCCATATCGACCTGGTATTCCTTGACAAAGCCCCCCACCGATGCTACTTCCGAAACACCGGAGGTACCCGACAGCGCATATTTGACATAAAAATCCTGTATGGATCTCAATTCATGAAGATCCCAGCCACCGGTCGTCGCACCGGTAGAATCCTGTCCCTCCAGGGTGTACCAGTATATCTGACCCAGAGCGGTAGCATCCGGTCCCAGTGAGGGGTTGACTTCTTCCGGCAAGGTATTGGGCGGCAGAGCATTGAGTTTTTCAAGGATCCGGCTGCGGGACCAGTAAAACTCAATATCTTCATCAAAAATGAGATAGATCGAAGAAAATCCGAACATCGAATTGGATCGGACCGACTTCACCCCCGGTATACCAAGTAAGACACTTGTGAGCGGGTATGTAATCTGATCTTCCACATCCTGCGGAGATCGACCCGGCCATTCGGTAAACACGATCTGCTGATTCTCACCCAGGTCGGGGATCGCATCCACCGGCACCGGATCGGAAGGAATAAACGGAAAATCGTATTTAAATGGTAGTGTAGAAATTCCCAATCCCAGAATGACAAGGATGGAAAGAAAAACTATTATTTTATTTTCTAATATAAAACGGTTAACCCTTTTTAGCATTATCCATCATTTAGTTGCTTGATAATCAATCAATAAACAGTGCCTGCCAGACGGCAGATAGAACGATTAAATGATGGTATGACCTAACAGAGGAACTGCTGGATGACCGGAAGGGAAACCGCAGCAGGGGCAGGTGGTTGCCAGTATTTTAAGGATAAAAATTCTTGTTCTTCATCGACTACCAAGGAGGTGTGCTTCAAGAAAAAGACATCGATGAAAATCTGAGCAAAAAGGAATGATTTGAATTGTGGCTGAAAGAGGTCATAATTGAGCTCGGTTTTGATCAGCTCTGCCTCATTGGTACAGCAATCATCCCGGCTTTGTGCGTGATCCGGACATTCTTCTTTGGTGTCATCCGTATGACAGGATTCCGGCACGGTCATCAAAGCGGTGTTGACAAGCTCATCACTGCAATAATGCTTATTGAGCACCCAGCTGGTGGAGCTAAATAAGACACTTAATAAAAGCGTGATATGTAATATTCTTGTCATCATTTGATATAGTAAAAGGCAAATATAGAAAATTTATTATGATTTTATAAAAGAAAATATCCTAATCAAATTTTAAAATATTGTATTGACGGGAAAAATCCGGGGTTCCGTTCTGTTTCATTACAACGACTTTGATCGTCCGTCCGGCTGCCGGTATTCAGCGATGTGACGGCTTTTCTGTCATCCAAAAATTGACCCGCAACGATGCAATAAAAGCGAGGAGTGTCAAAGTAAGGGTTGCCAGATCCACCCATCGTGCCGGAATTGATATTCCAGTTAACTGCTCCCATAAAAACTGGATATAACTCGAAGGTAAATCCGTATGCCCCAATCTTTTCAGGATCTTATAATGCCAGTCTGTCAGCGGGCAATAGCCCCACCCTTTCCAAAATCCAAGAATCCCCCATGAGAAAAATGTCAGCAAAAGGGAAATCAAATGCAGCCTTCGAAATCGGGGAATCATCCAGCCCAGAAGGTTGAATAAAATCAAGAGAGTATGAAAAGCAAAGAAAAAATAATTCGCTATATGTAATTTCCACATTCCGGTTCTGTTCAGAGGAATCTCACCGGTTCAGTCATATCCCCAGGGTGCGGGCGGTGTCTCCACCTCTTTCCCCAGATCAAATCTGACCGAAAAATGACGATCTGTCCCGGTGACTTTCAGATTGTACGTGATCGACTCCTCGTCGATGGTAAACCACCAGATGTTGTTGGATGCGCGTGGCAGAAGATCGGCTGTAAACTGATCAGCAGGAAAGGTCTGGATATGAGCCAAACCTGTATTGGGACTCAATCCGCCATATTGGGTGATTTCCTCCTCACTGCCATCTTCATTCCGGTGATCATGTTTCAACAAAATCCGGTGATCATCCTGAAGGGTCAATATCCAGGTCCGGGAGTGATTCTCTCCTACATGAAACGGAATATAAATCGCTCGCTCATCGCAACTTCTCACATGCATGGTCAGAGTTTCTCCGGAAAACCCATCCCCTTCTTTTCCACCTGTGACAATCTCACCTTCATAGGCTTTTCCGCAATGTTTTTTCAGCTGCTCCCAAAATTGTAAAGAGCCGGGTGATTCCTGAGCCCAAAGCAAAGAAGGCAGAAAAATCAACAGGAAAATTACTTTCTTCATATTATTATTTTAATTGATATAAATTACCACCCGGGAAATATAATCAAAAGAACCACGATCCCCAACCCATCCAAGCCCGGCAAATCCAAAATGCCATAAACCCTCAAAACACAATCGTATATGGGATAGGCCTTTTCCTGACACGAAGGAAAATATGAAATTTAATTGGGAAATTTGATAAGGTTTTGAAAGATTTCAGTTTCAATTCTTTCGAGATCAATTCTGACAAAAAATACAAATTCAAATCATCATTCTATGTATTCGATGGATATATTTGCAGAATTTGATGAAAGTTTCCATGAAATGATTCCACCCAGATGAGTATCAGAAAAGATCATCAGTATTGGGGTGGAAAGGAAAAAATGCGATGCATAAAATGAACTGAGTCAAAATTCGTTATGTTTGCTTCATTTTAAATTTTGAACAAAAAAACTATGAAAAATTCTGCTTCTTTCCATTTAGCACTTTTGGTTCTTAGGGTAATTTCCGGACTGATGATGCTTTTCGGACATGGATGGTTCAAGCTGATCAAAGTAATAAATGGTGATTTTTCTTTTGCCAAAATCATGGGAATGCCCCCTGCTCTGGGTTTGATCCTTGCTGTTCTTGTAGAGGTAGGGGCAGCGGCGCTGCTCATTGTAGGATTTCATACCCGGATCATGGCGGCCTTATTGTTTCTGACCATGTTTTCGGCGCTCGCCTTTTACCATACGACGGATCCGATATTTATAGCCAATGCGGCCGGTGGAGGAAGCAAAGAGCTCGCCATCATGTATGGTGTTATATTTTTGGCTCTGGCTTTGATGGGAGGTGGAAAATATAGTATAAAAGATAGATAATTTTATATATCTGCCACAATTTTCTAAATTCACCAGGAAATTTTTATTCTCGTAAATTTGGAGACCACACCTCAACATGTTTAGAAAATGGCAGTAATTACCTTCCTTGCGTTTACCATATTGGTTGCGCTCATCTCATATTGGTATGTCCGCGGGACGGATGAGACCACCTCTGACGGATATTTTTTGGGCGGAAGAAGCCTTACTGCCGGTGTCATTGCCGGCTCTTTGCTTCTCACCAATTTGTCAACAGAGCAGATCGTCGGTCTCAATGGACAGGCTTATGAGCAAGGAATTCTGGTCATGGCATGGGAGACCCTGGCAGCGCTTGCCATGGTCATCACCGCGATTTTTTTGCTGCCGAGGTATCTGTCGATGGGACTCACCACAATTCCGCAGTTTTTGGCCAACCGGTATGATATCATGACCAAAACGCTCACTTCAGTTCTTTTTTTGAGCGGATATGTTGTCATTTTATTGCCGATCGTTCTTTATTCGGGTTCTTTGGCGATCATTACCATGTTTGACATTCCCAATGCTCTGGGCATATCGTTCAATGCTGCGCTATGGCTGGGCGTATGGAGTCTGGGAATTGTAGGTTCGATCTATGCTATTTTTGGAGGGCTAAAAGCTGTAACGATATCCGATACCGTCAATGCGATCGGTCTGCTGATCGGCGGGTTGATGATTCCGGTTCTGGGTCTGATGATGATCGGAGATGGAAACATCTGGTCCGGTATCGATATATTGTACGAATCGGCGCCCGATCATTTTGTTTCGATCGGCGGTCCCGATAGTTATGTACCATTTTCCACTATTTTTACGGGGATGATGCTGGTACAGCTCTTTTACTGGGGTACCAATCAAGCGATTATCCAGCGGGCACTGGCTGCCAAAAACCTCAAGGAGGGGCAAAAAGGGTTGCTGCTTGCGGCATTTATCAAAATTCTGGGCCCCATTATCGTGGTCTTACCCGGGATCATTGCCTATTATCATTTTGGTGACAGTCTCGAGATTCCCGATCAGGCTTATCCGATGCTCGTCAACCAGGTGCTCCCACCCGCTTTTGTAGGTTTCTTTGTCGCGGTTCTGTTTGGTGCGATTATCAGTTCCTTCAACAGTGCGCTCAACAGTTCAGTTACATTGTTTGGGATTGATATTTATCAGCAGCATATCAATCCGGAAGCGTCAGAACGGGAGATCGTGAGAAAAGGAAAAACCTTTGGTATTTTCCTTGCCATTCTGTCTATGTTTATTGCACCTTTTATAGCCAATGCACCATCCGGATTATTTGGTTATTTACAGGAAGTAAACGGTGCTTACAGTATTCCGATACTCACCATCATCATCGTAGGATATTTGACCAGGCACGTGCCGGCAATCGCGGCTAAAATCTCCATCATATCAGGTTCTGTATTGTATATCATCAGCCAGTTTGTACTTCAGCCATATGTTTTTGGCGGAGCCAATTATCCCCATTATCTGCATATCATGGCGATATTATTCATATTCAATGTGGTTCTTATGCTGACGATTGGTGCGTTTTATCCGCGGACAACCCCGTACAAATTACCGGACCGCGGTATTGTCAATATGACACCTTACCGGTTTTTGATACCTGTGGCAACAGGCATCACACTTTTGGTCATTTATATTTACTATGTGTTTGCGTGAGGCGAATCATCTCAGTCCGGTCACTGCAGGCGGTGTTACCATCTGAATAGGGTGTGAAGAAAAGAAAGATTTGATATTTCTCCGGTTCAGGGTCTCCGCCCGGTCGCCAGACGCCATAGAATACCGATGATCGCAAGTACCAGAAGGATATGGATGAGACTGCCGACCGCTTCTCCAAATCCAAAATATCCAACTAACCAGCCGATCAATAAAATTACGACGATCAACCAAATTAAATCACTCATTATTGCATAGTTTTATCAAAAAATCGATTATAAAACATGAACCTTCGTTCACGATCGAAGGGGTATTTCCCTTCTTTAGATATGCAATATGAGGATTGATCAGGAAGCTTATTAATCCAAAAGAAGGATAAAATAATTCAAAAGAGAATTTTAGTATGAATACGGGTTATAATTCAAATCGAAAAATAAACAGGATGCATCCATTGCTCGAAACCTTAAAAATAAAGAATGGAAGAATATACCATTTAAATGATCACCAAAACCGGATGAATCTCTCTGTCAAAAAGATTTATGGTTCATCGGCAGAAGCTCCCTCTCTGCGTTCACATATACAAATCCCGGAAGAAGCAGGCGATATGTGGTTCAAATGCAGGGTGGTCTATGGTCTCAGCATTGGAAAAATAGAATATTCTCCGTATCGGGTACAGCCGGTACAATCAATGGAACTGATCTTTGATGATGAAATCCAATATGAAATAAAATGGTCTGACCGGACCGGCATTGATCTTTTGAAAAACAGATCTTCGGCGGATGATATCATTATCGTGAAAGATGGCCGTATCACGGATAGTAGTTATGCAAATTTGTTATTTCACAAAAACGGGCAGTGGTTTACACCCGCTCATCCTCTTCTGGCAGGCACACAGAGAGCCCGGTTGATCTCCTCGGGAAAGATAAAAGAAGCTGAAATAAAACCGCAACATCTGAAAAAATATGACCGGATCAAATGGATCAATGCTATGCTGGATATGGTAGACGGGCCGGAATGGCCGATCGGAGTCATCAAAAATCTCCCATAAAAAAAGCGGAGCCTCACTCCAACCGGAGTGAAGCCCGCCTCCCTACTTCAAACAAATCGCCGAAAAAAATTCTTTCACCCTTATGCATACCGCATCAAATCCACTTCGTCTTTCTGTTTGTATATGCATAACAGGAAAAAATCTCAAGAAGTTGCCACTACCCAATTAATTTTTTCATAAATTCCTTTTATTGAAGCGAATAGAAGAGCTTATTTCAATTTCTTCCAAAACATGATCCTCAATTTACTTTTACAATGAAAAAATCCACTCCAGGAAAAAAAACTAAAAAACCGGTCGGGCTCGCACCCGGATCAATGATCTATGTAGGAGACCAAACGCAAGGCTCTTCAGCCATCCAGCTGATCCAATACGATGATATTCATATAAAGAAAACAACGGTCAAAAATCCGGATCGGTTGCCGGGACTTCTTGATCCGGAAAAAGTAAACTGGGTACATATCGATGGCATCCATGACCTGAAATCGATCGAAACTACAGGAACTATTTTTCAGCTGCACCCGCTGATGCTCGAAGATATCATCAATACGCGTCAGCGGCCCAAAGTGGAGGAATATTCAGACACCATTTTTGTGACCGCCAAAATCATGTCAGAAATTACGGGAAATCCGGACGAAATATATTCAGAACAGATCAGTTTTGTCCTTGGTCCTCACTACCTCCTTACATTCAAAGAAGTAAAGTCAGATCTTTTTCAGCCCATATATCAACGGCTGGAAATGAATAATTCAAGAATCCGAAATAAAAAATCTGATTATCTCCTGTACGCGATCCTTGATCTGATCGTGGATCATTATCTTCTGCTCACAGAAAATATCGGAGACAGGATCCAGGAGCTGGAGGAAGAAATAACCCTGGACCAAAAAGAGGAACACCTGCAGATGGCACTGAAAAACAAGACGAACATCCTTTACATCAGAAAACATCTGCTACCCGTCAAAGAATTGACGCACCGGATTCCCCTTCTCGATTCCCGCCTGATCGATTCATCCAATACGATTTATTATGCGGATATATATGACAATCTGGACACTGCGCAGGAATCTCTTGAAATGTATATCGAACTCAACAAGAATCTCCGGGAGTCCTACATGTCAGGAATCACTCTTAAGACCAATGAAATCATGAAAATCCTTACAATCATCAGCTCCCTCTTTATTCCTCTTACTTTTATCGCTGGCGTCTACGGGATGAACTTTATTTATATGCCTGAATTGAACCTCCGGTACGGATATCTCTATGTCTGGATCCTGATGATCGGAATTACGGTAGCACTTTTATTCTTTTTCAAAAGGAAAAAATGGCTTTAATCGGGGGTTTATACGGTTGATGACATTCCTGGCCAGGCATTTATAAGCCTGAATCACAGTAAGTTGAAGTTGTTTTCACCCGCAAAAACTCCCCGTAAATCCTGACCGAAGTGCTGCAAAAAAGCACTAACCTTATCTTTCCAATTATTTAATAAAACGAGGGGCATCCATCAACGATAATTTCACCATCTTTGCACCCTCAAATCAATACAGCAAATTATGTTCAATCCCTGGCATCAGGTTCATATTGGGGAAAATGCCCCCGACATTGTAAAAGGTATTATCGAAATTCCACGGAACAGCCGTGCCAAATACGAACTTGACAAAGAAAGTGGTATGCTGCGTCTTGACCGCGTACTTTATTCATCTGTCAATTATCCGGCTAATTATGGTTTTATACCACAGACATATTGTGAAGACCGAGATCCGCTGGATATTCTGATCATGTGCCAGATGGACATCGTTCCGATGTGTATCGTCACAGCCAAAGTCATCGGAGTGATGCATATGATGGACGGAGCGGAAAAAGATGATAAGATCATCGCCGTTGCCGCTCATGATAAAAGCGTGTCCCACTTCAATGATATCGCAGATCTTCCGGATCATTTCTTCCTTGAACTGCAAAGCTTTTTTGAAGATTACAAAAAATTGGAAAACAAAAGCGTCGTAGTGGAAGATGTTCAGGATCGTTCTGTAGCACTTGATGTGGTGAACGATGCGATTGAATTGTATAAAAAGCATTACGGCGGAAAACTATAACCGACTGACAATCAATCTGGAACAATTTTCCTTATAAAATATTTCACTTTTTCTTGACGAAAGAGAGACGAGAGGTGTCTTCATATCAAACACACGATTATGAAACACCTGTCTACATCTCTGATTTTACTGTTCAGTATTTTTTTATTGGTGACCGCCTGTCTGAAGGATGACTGCAGACATTTCAAAAGTTATATCGAATACCAGCCGGTATTGATCGATCAAAAATCTTTTGATGCACCTGCCGCATGGGGCGCCGCCCAGGAAATGGATAATACGGGCATCGTATATTCTTATGGCAAATATATTCTGGTCAATGAATTTCAGAAAGGAATCCATATTCTGGACAATGAAAACCCGGAAAAAATCCATCCGGTCGGATTTATCGATATTCCCGGAAACACACATTTCACCATCCGAAACCAGATATTGTATGCCAACAAAATGGAAGATCTGCTGGTCATCGATATCTCATCTGCAGAACACCCGGTCCAGGTGAACCGGATCGGGGAGGTTTTTCCACATAACCAGAGCAGAGTGACCCATGACGGGATCATTGCATACTATGAAAAAACAGAAAAAATCCGCGAGATCGACTGTAATGACCACCGGTACAGTTCAAGGATTTTCACAGACCAACATCAGGTTTTTCTGGAAGCAGCAGCGCATGGTTTTGTGGGTAATGATTTATTTTATGCAAAATCTTCCACGGGATCCAATCCTCCTCCTTCGATCGGTATCGGAGGTTCGATGGCTCGTTTTACCACGATCGAGGATCAGTTATTTATATTGTCAGATCATCAGATCGAAGTCATCGATATCTCAAAAGGAGCACATCCTGCGAAGGCGGGTACGGTACCGGTTTCATTTTCAGCGGAGACTTTGTTCCCATTCAAGGATTATCTATTCATCGGCACATCCAACGGGATGCACATATATTCCGTATCGGATCATCTTCCTGAACATGTATCGACGATGGCTCACATCCAGTCCTGTGATCCCGTAATCACGGACGGCGAATATGCTTATGTCACCCTCCGTGGTGGCACGAGTTGCGGAGGATTCACCAATCAGCTGGAGGCATACGATGTCAAAAACGTATTTTCGCCCTGGCTGGTACAAGAGTACCCGATGCTCGAGCCGCACGGGCTGACCAAAGTGGGGAGTGATCTGTATGTGTGTGAAGGATCTCATGGCTGGAAAAAACTGGATGCTACCGAACCATACAAGGTTCACACAACCTATTTTAATGAAAATCATCATGCTTTTGATGTCATCTACACCTATCAAAACACTTTGATTTTTACGGGAGAAGATGGTCTGTACCAGTATGATATTTCTCCGGACAAACCGGTTCTGATCAGTCATGTCAAAATAGAAAATCCATGAGGGTTTTTCTCATACTGGCAGCGATGATCATTCTGATCATACCGTTATCATCGCAGTCTTTACACCGATTCCGAATCTCGGGTCATCCTGCAGTAAAGGGGATCGTAAAGGAAGAAACCGAAACACAAATCCTGATCCGGGATGAAGCAGGAAAGCAGATCACCATCCCCAAAGATATGATCATCAGCCGTCGTCCATATAAGACCTATTTGGATATGCCAGGATATGATCAAAATAAAAATGACTTTTACTATGGACTGGAGTGGGGACTCAACAAAACCACAGATCAGGAAAAACAAAATTTCTATGGCTGGACATTTTTCGGACGTGCCGGATATGACCGGGATCATCGCTATGCATTGGAAATAAAATCGGGTCTGCAAAACATGAACTTCACCGGTATCCCTTTTTCCAATGACAACTCGAAGGAGCTTTATATTCCGGTAATTTTTTCCCTAAAGAAGTACCTCACCAGAGGCCGGCATCTTTTATATATAAGTATCGGCCACGGTTACAGTTGGAGTCTCGGACCGGTATTCAGAGAAGAGAATATGGGCCGCAGCAGCGGACCCATAGCCGTTCCGGGAATTGGGGTACGCCGGATCGGCAGGTATGGACAGGACTATGAATTGCAACTGGGATGGCATCTGCAAAAAACGCATGCGCAAAATAAAAATTCTGCGGATCTGTTTTCTGATCTTGAAATGGTATATCACCGGTGGAGTTTATCTTACGGCATTATGTTCTGACAGGACTTTTCGGGCCTCATGATCCGAATGCAGATTCCTTATTCGTCCCGAAACCAGACCTGGAAAGCGATCATCACTGCCCCCGCGACTGCAATGATAAAGGCTGTTATCGCAAGTCCGGGATAGCCAAACATCATAAATCCGGAGGGGATCTGCATCAACATCGAAGCCGAAATCAGAAGTGCGGCAATGATCAATCCCATCGTAATCCGGTTGGCCACCTTCTGAATACCACGGGTAAACTGTTTTTCATCGATCGCTTTTACTTTGACCTCCCATTCATTTTCGGCAAGATGCCCGAAAAGTTTATTCATTCGTTCGGGCAGCATCTCCAAGAATTCCTTACTCTCTACAGCGGATGTGAAAAAATTATAAGACAACAGGTTTTGGGATACATATTTTCGCATGATTTCAGTCACATTCTTCCGAATCGCTTTTTGGGGATCAAATTCGGGAGCGATCACCGCACCTACCTGATCGAGGTTGAACAGCGCCTTGGCAAGGAGGCTCATTCCGACGGGGAGAACATACCCGTTGTCGCCGGCTACCCTGATCAGTTCAAAGACCAGCTTACCGGTCTGGAGATTCCCCATTGTAATGTATTGATTTTCCTGTACCAGGAGACTGATCTCTTTCTGAAAATTACCGGGGTTCACCTCATCCAGTTCTCTGCTCATTTCTTTGAGGAGTTTCGCCAGTTTGTCTCCATTCGCTTCTCCAAGATATAATAACAGCTTCAGAAAATCTTCTCTCAACTCCTGACCGAAATACGCGACCATCCCCAGATCCAATAATGCAATCCGGTCATCGTCGGTCAGGTGAATATTTCCCGGATGAGGGTCTGCATGCATGAACCCATCAATGACGACCTGCTGCAAATAAGCTTTGAACAACTCCTCGACCAGAGCAGAGCCATCGAGTTCCATTTTCCGGAGGGGACTGATGCCTGAAATATTCTCCCCTTTGACATATTTCATGGTCAGCACATGTCTCGAACTCAAATCATCGATGGGTGCCGGCACTACCAGCTTTTCAAATCTTTTGAGGTTCTCCTTCAGAATTCTCATATGCATCGCCTCTTTGGTATAATCCAGTTCGCGCAACAAGGTTCTTTTGAAATATTCCATCAATTCCTGCGCCGATATTCTCTTTCCAGCGGCCGTGTTTTTATCTAAGAAAGAAGCTACTGACTCAAGGACTTCCAGTTCATCCAGGATTTGCTGCCGGATACCGGGTCGTTGAATTTTTACCACGACCTGTGTACCGTCCCGCATCACCGCGTTGTGTACCTGGCCGAGGGAGGCAGAAGCAAGTGGTTTTTCATCAAAAGAATCAAAGGCTTTCGATATTCTCACGCCGATTTCTTCCTGAAAAATTCTTTCTACCTCTGCATAGTCAAAGGGAGGTACATTGTCCTGGAGTTCGCTGAGTGCCTCGGTGTAGCGGCGGGGAAGAAGGTCAGGACGTGTGGAAAGAAGCTGTCCCAGCTTGATAAAAGCGGGTCCCATATCTACGAGATCATCCAGGAGTTCTTCCGGAGGGACATCACCCGGATCTTCTTTATAATCTTCATCTTCAAGGGAGTCGGACAAGCCTGCATTTTTCACCAAATTGCTGGTTCCGTATTTATAAAATAACTGAGCCAGTTTTTTATACTGGTTGACGGTTTTCATTTTCATGGCTGAAATTTTATTCCAATGATAAACACATTTCTGCAGCCGATCCTCCAGAAATCTGGTTAAATATATATAAGTTCCGTTGTCCCAGGTACAGAATATTCGGAAAAAATGAGAAAAATCAGATTTTCAAAGAAAAGAAATCATTTTCATTAAAAAGCGGGTATCAGTCTGCAAAAAATAAGGATCCAGAGTTTTGCACCAACGATAAAACAATGAAAGGTAACAGATTCATTCTTGTCCTGTTTTCCGTATATAAGATCAGTAAAAGAAAAATCCCCGGAAATTTTCCAGGGATCTTTTATATTTCACAAATAGTTATCCGGTATTTTCTGAATTTCCTTCCGGAGTTGGCGATTTATCCGGCCCTTGGAACAGGAAGGAATAGAAAAAATTTTATCATGATCATCATATCCGGACCAATTCAGATACTTCTGTGACTCCATAATGGATGTCATCAGCTACTCAACCTATCAGAGTTCGTATTTTGTCCAATCCATGATCTCATTGCGCTCGTCGGGTTTGATATAGAGCGACATATATTCCTCTCGGTATGATTTGTTGTGCGCTTTCAAAACATCCTCCGGCACCCCATCCCACGCATTGGGCTGGTTTCCTGCATAGCCCAAATCGGTTTTGACTCCCATCTCCGAAGTGTAAAAACCTGTCGTCACCAGATTTCTGATCTGGCTAAAAAACCTTGCGCCCTCCTCATGCTCTGGAGCGACTTCGTCCGGATAAGCAATATCATCTACAATATCGATTTGCTGGTCATCCGTAAGATCGATGAATTCTTTATCAAATCTGCGTACGCTTTCATTATCGATCCATTCGATTCCTTCCCGCATCGGTTTTTGATGGTACGGCATATCTTTTACGATAAATTCTATGAACTCAGGCACCTTGGCATCGGTAGCGGATCCTGAAACATCATCTGCCGGGATGATGATATCGGACAAAACAGCGATCGTTGCCATTTCATGTTTGGTAAAAAAGGTTTCCTTGAACAACCTTTTATCCCGCTCGATTTCCTCCGGTGTTCGTCCATAGCCCAGTCCCGGTTTATCCAGATCGATTCCCAGATCTTTGGGATCTGCTACATAGTTGGGTGAAGTATGTTCCAGATTGCATCCCGTAAGAACATAGGTTGCCCCCAAAGATCCCACCAAAAGTGTTTTTATAGTTTCTCTACGATTCATGTTTACCTAAGTTTTTTCTTACAAATTTTGTTTTTTCAACTCGTCAATCATATAATCTGAAGCTCTCCACGCCAGAGCGAGAATGGTCCAGGTTGGGTTTTTGTCGGCTTGAGAAACAAACGGACCTCCATCAACCACAAAGAGATTGTCGACATCGTGTGCCTGGCAATATTTATTCAGGACACTGGTTTTGGGATCATTCCCCATTCGGGTCGTTCCTACTTCATGGATGATTTCTCCCGGTTTTTTCAATCCATACTGCTGGTCCGGCCCCGGTTTTTCGCTCAGCGGAATCGCGCCCATATTGTGAATAATCTCTTCAAAAGTATCGACCATATGCTTTGCCTGATTCACTTCGTCATCGGTCCACTTGTAGTTGAAGCGGAGAACCGGGATTCCAAATTTATCCTTTGTATCCGGGTCGATTTCACAATAATTGTCCCACTGCGGAACCGACTCTCCCCTTCCGGCAAATCCGACGGTCGCTCCATAAAATCTTCGTACATCTTTTTTCAATGAAGCACCATATCCACCTGATCTGCCACTGCTGTTGGGGATCAGTTTGTTCAGATAATCCATACCAAATCCGAAACCATAGGAAGGCATTCCCATTCCGCCCCAGTATTCGATATGATATCCTCTGGTAAATCCATCATTTTTCTCATCATTTCTCCACCAGGGAGTATAGAGATGCATCCCTCCTACCCCATCCTCATTGTACCGCTTCCGATCCAATAATTCCGGAACCAGGGCCGACATCCCGGCACCGGTCGAATCATGAATATAGCGGCCGACATGTTCGCTGGAGTTGGCGAGTCCGTTCGGATGCGCGGACGATTTGGAGTTGAGCAGGATCCGGGCAGAACTCGCAGCGCTGGCAGCAAGCACGACCACTTTTCCCTTGATTGTATACTCTTTCATGTCTTCCCGGTTGATATATGCCACTCCGGTCGCACGTCCGTTTTCATCCACTGTTACTTCCCGTACCACGGCGTTAAGATAGAGATCCAGGTTGCTCCCGTTGGTCATTGTCGGTTTGATCAGTGAATAAGCAGAAGAGAAATCTGCATAAACCATACAACCCCGGTTACACTGTCCGCAGAAAAAGCAGGGTCCACGCCAGTCGTCCAATTTTTTAGTGAGCATAGATAGTCGGGACGGAATCATCGGGATACCCATTTTCAAAACGGCATCCCGGATATAGAGTTCATGAAGACGCGGCTTCGGTGGAGGCAAAAAATACCCATCCGGTTCATTGGGTATATTCTCTTTTGACCCAAAAACGCCGATTAATTTATCTACCTTATCATAATAAGGTGCAACATCTTCATATCCGATCGGCCAGTTGTCTCCTTTTCCATCATAATCTTTTCTCTTAAAGTCGAGAGGTCCAAACCGAAGTGAAATTCGTCCCCAGTGATTGGTACGACCGCCGAGCATGTGGGAACGGAACCACATAAATTCCGATCCATTTTTTTGGGTATAAGGTTCTCCCTCGATTTCCCAACCTCCATAGGCCATATCGAAATCTCCAAAAGCCCGGGTCGAACCCGCTCCTCTTCTGGGGGATTCCCAGGGCCATCTCATCTGAGTGCGTTGAGCAGGATCTTCAGAATTGAAATCAGGTCCTGCCTCCACGATGGCAACCTTCAATCCCGCATCTGACAACACCTTGGCAGACATACCACCTCCTGCACCAGAGCCTACAATAACGACATCGTATTCCTCCGCTTGTTTTTGTATTTGAAATACCATAAACCTAAAAATTCTTGTTGTGATTCGTACTTAATTTCACAACTTCCCTATCATTCAAAATTTTCTATTAATGATCGTGCGGGAAGCTGCAGAGAATTATATGAACCGGCAATATATTATAATTTATTATAAATCAAAAATAAAACTTTTGAGAAATCGGCAATGTCCGGTACGCCAGAGCTCTGCGCATGAAATCGAGCTGATCAACCTTCGGTTTCGGCTTTTGGCAATAGGCGGAAATCTTCATATTCCCTGCCTTCCAAATGGTCCTGCCAATGTTTCATCAAGGGTCTTTCCAGTGCTTCCTCCCGATATTCATCGGGGGTCATAATCGGTATCCCTTTGATAATGGGATAGATCCGCATGCAGGTTTTACAGGTAAAATACCCTTCCTGGATCTTGTCCTCAATGTCTCTCGCAATAATTTTCAAATCCAGGTCGCCCTTGTCGAAAGGGCAGCACAACTTGTCAATAGTTTCTTGTCTCATCTGATTTTCATTTTTTCTAAATAATGGTGTACCGCCTGATCCGGATGATCTGCGCTCATAATCCCCGATACAATCGCGACTCCGTTGTATTCGAGCGAGTTCAGTTTTTCTATGTTGTCCGGCTGAATCCCACCCGACAAAAATAAAGGTCCGGGGAACAGCTGCCGCGCCTCGCGTATCACCTCAAAATCTACCAGTTCACAGCTATTGCTGGTCACAGAAGGAAATATGGAACAAAAGGAAATGTAATCTATTTTTGCCTCTGCTGCCTTTCTTATCTGATCAAGATCATTGTTGCAGGTCACCCCTATGATGGCAGAGCGATTCAGATTTTTTCTAACAGCCGCCAGATCCTGAGGAGGCTCATCAAAGTGAATTCCATCCAAATCTGTCTCATTGAACACCTTCCACCGGTTATTGATCAGGACCGGAACGTTTTTCCGATGCGCCCTCTTCGTGATTTTTTCACACAACGGAATAATATTTTTCTCCTCCGAAAAATTGTCCCATATCTGCAGTACGCTCAACGGACTTTTCAAAGCAGCTTCCACCTTTCGAAGAAGAGTATCCTCCTCCATCGACGGATCAATCACCAAATAAACCCCATCTTTTATATTTCTGTTTTTCCTCATATTCATTCATCTTTTATTTCCAGCCAGCTTGAATGGCTTTATAAAATGCTTCCCAGTAGGGATCTTTTTCATAATACAACAGATCCTTTACCTCTCCGTCTTTTTCGATTTTCATTCCATATTCGGGTGCTTTGATTTCGCCTACTTCTGTGCAGGGAATTCCCGCCTGATTCAGACGTTTGATCACCTTTGCTGATGTGTTTTTTCTACAGGTAATAATCATGGATCCGGCACCGATGCAGTAGCGGCTATCCAAATCGAATAGTTCACATATTTCCCTTTGGGTTTCCCCGATCGGGATCTGATCATTTTTCACCAAAACACCTTTTTCGGATGCGGCTGCCATTTCATAAATGGCTCCCAAGACTCCTCCTTCGGTGACATCATGCATCGCCGTCACTTCGGGATGGCGCTTCTCTTCCCCTGCAGCGATCAAAGCATCTTTGAGGGATGAGGTTTGATAAAAGGATTCTCTTGCCTGTTCAAGAATCTCCTTCCCAAGTTTTTGATGGATTGTCTCCGGAAAACTCAGAGCCAAAATTCCCGCACTGGACAACGCACAGCTTTTCGTCACCAAAACCGCATCGCCCGCCTGGGCGCCTGAAGAAACGAGCACCTCGTTGCGGGGAGCAATCGAAATCAAGGTACCGCCGCCGGCGATGGTCGAATTTTGACCTTCTACAAAACCGGTGTGTCCGCCTGTGACTGCAACATCAATATCTGCACAAAACCGATGGATATAATCCCAGTAAACGGAGAAATCATGTGGAGAAAATCCGGCTGGAAGATTGAGGACAAACTGACCATACATCGGAGCAAAACCGGTGGTCGCCATATCATTGGCCATCAAATGAACTGACAGCCATGCAGATTCTTCCAGACCGAGCGATGGGATCAAGGACAGCGGGTCGCTCGTCATCATCATCGCCAGACCCGACGGAAGGTCAACCACAGAGACATCCACTCCAAACCGGGGTTTGACGGTTACTTCACTTCTCTCCGCTCCCAGTCTGTCTCTGATCATCTGATCAAAAAACCGGGATGATATTTTTCCGATATCTGCCATTATTCTACGTCGTTGAATTGAACATATAACCCAAAAAAATCACCTATCGGCAAACTCCATTGCTGCACGGGAAACCACTTTGGCAAGCCGGTAGTCGTCCATTCGATGGTATACTTTCGCCCCTCCAGTGCCTCATGAATTACTTTGGTCAGTTCGCCCGGCGTATAAAAATGAGCTGTCACATAAAAGGGGTTTTTACCAAACATCTGCTGGACCCGCCTACGAAAAACCCGCGGGGTATTGCGGTTCATCATTCCCATTGCGATCCCGTACCGACCGACTCTTGCAGCCTCACGGATCACTTTGACTGGATCTTTATAATATTCAAATGTTGTGATAAAGGCGAGCGCATCGAAAGTATGATCCTTGAAAGGCATATGATGTGAATCGGCCATCACGAGATCGCCGTCAAAGAGGTGTACCGCCTGGGACAACATGAGTGGAGAGATATCTCCGCCCGTCGCTTCGATGCCGATGTCTTCCCACCAGCGGGTAAACCGTCCCGTTCCGCAACCAAACTCAAGAAGGGTTTTTACACGGGTATCCTTGGACACCAGTTGCTCCATGACTTTCTTTTGCCATACCTCCGCCCGTTTGTATCGGCCTTCGTACCATTGCTCGTATGTATCGGTGTGTTCTCTGTTAAAAAACCATTCTTCCCGGTCCTGCCAGTTTTGCTGGTGTCGGGGAATCAGTTCGAAAGTGGATTTTTCAAGTTCCATAATCTTCTTTTTATTGTCAAAATTCACCTTCTGTGGGTAATATTTTTAACAACAAGAAGCATGGAAAATTTCCGAAAACGCATTCCTACGTTGGCATTACCCAAATCAGGTGTACGGGTATGTTCTCAGCCGAAAATGATTCAGCACCCCGTGCTATTTAAAATTTAAGAACCACGAATATAGCCAATTGTTTTGGACTTCCGGCAGTCTTCTCTTTTCCATGGTCTAAAATTTGCCCCGCGCCAGCCATGGCAAATCCTTTATTTCAAACAAAATTTCCTACCGGAATTGTCCCTGCAAAATAGAGTTATGAGTATATTCATCGACAAACAAGCAGAAGCATCGATGAAGTCAACAAGAAAAACAGGAAGAATTTTGAGCCGGATTTTCATTGGATTGCTGATATTGATACTGGTCATCGTAGCCGCCTTTCAGCTTTCAGTTCGACCCGGCGTCTTTGTTATTTCGCAGATGTTCAAGCAGCCGGTCATCATCCTCAATCCGGAAGAATATGCGACCGCTTCGCAAAAAGTAAATCACGAAAAAAACATCACCTACACTTCTGCTTTTTCAAACAATACCATGGACATATATTTTCCAGCCGGGGATATTCAGGCCAGAGGGATTCTTTTCTGGGTCCATGGGGGCGGATTTGTTGCAGGTGATAAAGAAGCCATTGAAGAGTTTGCGACATATATAGTAGCGGCCAATCAAATAGCTGTCGTCGCAATCAACTATGAAAAGGCACCTAAACTCACCTATCCGGGTCAAGTGCATCAATTGCAAGATGCATATCTTTATTTGGAGGAAAATCATGCCAACTATTTATCCGTCGATTTTTCAAAAATACTTTTCGGCGGTGATTCTGCGGGCGGACAAATCGCGGGACAATACGTCGCTCTCCAGACCAATGATCACTATTCAAAAGAACTTGAAATTCCACTATCTATTCCTGCTGAAAATATCATTGGATTTATCTCATATAGTGCTCCGGTGCAGATCCTCCAGATGAAAGACGCTCACTCCGACAGTTTTTTTATGAAATTTTTTGTCAACACCGTCGCGCGCGCTTTTATCGGGACACGAAACTGGAAAAACAGTGAAAAACTACTACAAGCCTCGGTAGCAGATCATCTGACCTCCCGTTTTCCGCCAACCTTCATTACAGACGGGAACGCTTTTTCTTTTCAGGAGCAAGGAATTGCTTTTGTAGAAAAACTCCAATCGCTTGATGTGAAAGTAGAATCTCTTTTTTATGTCGACGATCCAAAAGAAATCCCTCATGAATATCAATTTAATTATCAGACAGAAGAAGCGCGCGACTGCCTGCAGAAAACGATCGATTTTATTGATCATCTTTTTTGAAGAATCCATTCCTGGATAAAGTGTCGAGAGCGATGATTTCTGCGATTCCTATTTCACTTTGATTTGGACTCAACCGGTCGTATCAATCCTTCCTGCGCTACCCGGATCAGATAATTTCCCGAACGGTCATACATCGCTCCTGTAGTAAAGCCACGCGCCGAAATAGCGGAAGGACTTCGCAGGCTGTAAAGGTTCCACTCTCTTACATCGAAGGGCCGAAAATACCACATGGCATGATCGATACTCGCCATGATGGTATTGCTAAAAGTAGCTTTTTCATGAGGCAGAATCGCCGTCGAAAGAAGATTGTAATCCGATACGTAAGCAAGCAGTGCATCCTGCTGCGAACGTGTCAATTCACCATTTCCCCGGTAACGAATCCACAGCTTCCGGTGGGCAGCATGCTTTCCGGGTATCAGGGGGTTGGCATTGTCAAGGGGTTTGAACTCAAACGGAAATTCGACCTCCAGTAATTTAGCGGCTGACGGGGGAAGTCTCTCAATCCATTTCTCTTTCAAAAGATCAAAACTGGGTAATTCTTCCGGGAGCTTCACATTTTTGGGGGGATCATCCTGATGGTCATATCCTGATTCCCTTTTTTGAAATGAAGCCGACATGATAAATATTTCCCGATCCTGCTGGATCGCCGAGATCCTTCTCGTACTAAAGCTGCCTCCGTCACGGATATGATCGACCCGATAACGAATATCCTCCCCCGGATCTCCCGGCAAAATGAAATAAGCATGAAGTGAATGTAAAAATCTGCCATCCGGAATTTTTTCATAAGCAGCAAGAACGGCCTGAGCCAATACGTGACCGCCAAAAATAGCCCGCGTCCCGATATCATAATTTCCACCTATAAAATGATCTTCATCCAAACGCCGCAGCTTCAATTGATCCACTAAATTATTGCTTTTCATCTTCACAAGATTTCTTTTAAAAAGGTCTGTATCCGGAATCCTGAATCCCTCTGCGATAAGGTAAATCGAGGAAATCGAGCGGTGCATTTTTCACCCGGATATTAAATAAAAATGTCCGCCGTGTGGGTTGCCAGCTAAAAGAAAGCGTCCAGCAATGCAAGTCCCGGGTAAAACCAAAATCGGGATATGTCAATTGTTTCCGCTCAAAATCATAGCCGAAGTTACCCACACGAATCCCCCAGTTCTCGGTCAAATCAAGATTTCCGGACAAACGTATGTTGTTGGTTGTCAACCTAAAGACATCCCTATCCCTCGTGGGATCCCATACAAACTGGACTTCATGTGACACCCGGAAATTGTCCAGAAGATTATCCCCCGAAGATTTCCTACTCGAGGACCGGTCATCATCTTCGCTGTCCACCTCCTTCGACCGTGTCAATAATTCGCGGATCTGGCCGATGGTCATATTACTACTGAATCCAGCCCGCATCCCATTGAACCGGAACAGTCCCTTCCCTGTATTGAAATAAAATTCATCGATCCGCCTTCCCTGCTCATTGAGTGCGTAAGGATCCAACTGAGTGGTAAACCTGAAGTAGGTAATTCCTTTGAAAAAGCTTGTGTTGGCGTTGAAGTTGATCATGGAAAATTTCAGAGAATCAGCCTTGGGATTGTAGGTGCCCGAAAAATCAAAGGTTTTAAATAATGATATCTTATTTTCGGTCGAATCTCTTTTATCCCAAAACTTGGCTTCGAGGACATTTCTCAAACTATATGAAACACTGAAATTCCCGGGACTGGTCGAAGGTGCGCCATAGATCCCCTGTTCATACAAAGAGTATCGCTCGATATATTCTGGTCCCCGGTCGATCCGGTTGAGGGTATCGGTATAATTCCAGGGACTGTTGGCGTAGTCGGGTTTGAAAGAAAGACTCACGGATGGCTTTGCCACATGCCGGAATCCCCTGAACCAGCCGGAGGAGGACAACTTCGTATAGTATAGCGATGTCTGAAAATTGAGGGATGCCCCGATATCATGCACCGGATAGAACCCACGTGAAGTATCAGTCTGCACCGTACCGTGACTCACTGTATCCGGGATAATCAAAAAATCACCATCCGCGGTCTGTACTGTATCGTATTCGATCACCGGATCATGATGAAAGTTTTTATGAACACGATCGAAGTACCACCGTTCATTCAAACTGACGCTCGGTGTGACACTGATATATTTCAAAAGACGGTAAGATGCATTCATTCCCGCTTGATGCTGCACCCCATATTTTTTACTCAACCACCGGTCCGGCTGGAAAATAGTGGTATCGGTCGCCTGAATTTTATTGTCAAAGGAAGCGCTGTAAGTCAGCAATATTTTTTCATACCATTTTTCCGATCCGACCCTTTTCTTTCGTTTAAAAGGCTGGAGCGAGCGCATCCTGAGATCAAGAGAAGGCAAAGTAAAGCTTACAGACCGGTTATTTGAGTTTTGGGAGTGAGAAATATTGGCTGTCATGCTAAAAGGGGTTCCCGGAAATTCACGCCGGTAACTGATCTGTGAACTCGTATTATTGTTCAGGACATGGCTCGCCTGATTATAATTCAGTTTGTCAAATCCTCCGGTTGTAAAATTGACACTGGCAGAAAAATTCCGATACGGATGGGCAGCCTGATCCTGGCTATGGTTCCATCGCAGGGCGAAGGTCCGGTTGACCAGCCGATCCTCCGACTGGGGCATTTCCTGGATCCGATTGGAAAAACTGATCGCATATCCGCCGTTATACCGGTATCTTTTTCGATAGTTGGACTGCAGATCGATCAGCCATGAACCATTGAAGTAGATATCACCGCGCGCCGTGGCATCCATGTGCTCACTGATCGGCTGATACCATCCGATCCCGCGCAAACCGAATCCCCATTGCTGGGAATACTCATAGCTTGGTACGATGAGCCCTTCCTTGGCTTCGGGGACGATCGGATAAAACCCAAACGGCAACACCAGTGGCGTAGGAATTCCCATGATCTGGAGATTGGACGGTCCCACGATCACTTCTTTATTGGGGACTATTTTTTGTTTGTTGCTCCATATCCCAAAGTGCGGGCTGTGCGCATCACAGGTTGTAAAAACCGCATTTCTATTATATATGGTCTGGAGCGTGTCATTGGGTACGATCCGCTCGATAAACTTGGTCTGTTTTCCATGGATGTAGAGGTTAGACTGGAAAGTGACGGCATTGTACACCTTTCCTTTTTTCGTCTTAAAATTATACCGCATCTCAGAAGCATCAAACTCATTGGTTCCATCACTGAACAAAGGTGTTCCCGGTTTGTGTCCCGGCAAATCTCCCCCTCCTTCGACCGGTTTTGCCTGAGGCCGGTCCAATCTCTGAGGATCGATCGGATCGCCGGTGACTGGATCGATTTGCATTCCATCGGTCAGTTCATCCTCATAAGGGAAATCATCTTCATCCATTTCATCTTCGGGTATCACATCCGGCTCATCTTCCACCACTGCCGTATCGTATACCGTATTACCGATCAAGTGTTTCAGACTATCCGGTAAAAGTCGTGCAGTTGCAATATTTTTGTTGAGATCTACTTCAATATAATCAGCATTTCGGATCGAAAACTGTTCATACTCTACAAATGCATTCCCATAAAGATAAACCAGGTTGAGTCTCCGATCAAAATAGGTCTTATGATCCGCTCCATATTTGACATGGGAAGCAAAGGCATCGGGTGAAATTTTGATCTTGTCCAGACGACCATCTACTTTAACGGTATCCGGGGCACCAGGAAGCGAATCCACTTCGTTGGTATTTTGAAGATTTTGGCTCAATCCTACCCCCTTCAAACAGATTATGAAAATAATAACTATGTAATATCTTGATCTCAAGTAATATTGGCTTGGTTTTTGCTATAATAAGCTCTATAAATCATCTTTATTCAAAACACAAAAACTGAACATCATGTCAGCGACTCAAATTTCACTCAAATGTAAAACGATTTTTTCGATCGTGCTGTCTATCCTCTTTGGATTAAATATTTCCATGGCTATTTCTCCGCATCCCGGTGATGGCGAAAAGGATGTAAAAAGAAATACGAACAAAATTAAGAAAATTGTTTTAGATGCCGGACATGGTGGCAAAGACAGTGGTGCCAGTGGTAAAATCAGCAAAGAAAAAGATGTGGTACTCAGTCTGGTGCTCAAAATGGGAAAAGAAATAGAGAAGCGGTATCCGGACGTGGAGGTGATCTATACACGAAAGACAGACAAATTCATCGAATTGCACGAAAGAGCAAGAATCGCCAATGAAGCGAATGCCGACCTCTTTATTTCTGTACACTGTAATGCTGCCGGAAACAGATCGGCAAAAGGAACAGAGACCTATGTGCTGGGATTGCACCGAAACGATGACAACCTTGAAGTAGCGAAACGAGAGAACGCCGCGATTTTATTTGAGGAAAATTATGAGGAAAATTATGATGGATTTGATCCGACTTCCGAAATTTCACATATTATCCTCAATATGTATCAGAATGCTTTTTTGGACCGGAGTCTTGCTTTTGCCAATAGTCTCGAATCCAATCTTCAGGATCGCAGCAAAAGAAACAGCCGTGGAGTGAAGCAAGCAGGGTTTCTTGTTTTGCGAAATACTTTCATGACCAGTATTCTTTTTGAAGCAGGATTTTTGACCAATGCGGAAGAAGAAAAATTTCTGAATTCAGAAGCAGGTCAAAAGAAAATCGTAGAAAGCTTCATTCTGGCGCTCAATGATTATAAAACCAAATTGGAAGAAAATCCACAATTGGCAAAAGTAAAAACTAAAAAACAGAATCAGCCGGGAGCACAACCTGTGGCACAACAAACAGCCGCCTCACAAGCATCACAAAACACGGATCAGGCTCCGGAGATGAAAGTCATCAAGACAGTAGCGGAACTGGAAAGAGAAGAAGCACAGGCAAAAGAAAATCTGAAAAATGAAACGGCCGCTCCTCAACCAAAAAGCGAAGTAGCTGATCAGACAATCAATGAGAAGAAAAGGGAAGGATTAGAATTTTGTGTACAGCTTTCTGCTTCTCCTCAAAAAACAAATTTGAGTGCAACCGAATGGCGTAATATTGACAACCTCTCCGTCCGGTTTGAAAATAAAATGTATAAATATCAAATCACAGGAATTCATTCATATTCAGACGCCAACAACATCAAAAACAATATGATCCGGCGAGGATTTTCCGGAGCTTTCGTGGTTGCATATAATAATGGCGACCGAATTGATGTTTCAGAAGCGATAACTTTGTCAAAATAACTCAAAAAGAGAACGGGTTACATAAAAATCTAAGATTTGTACTCCTGCGCTTAGCAAAACTTAGTTCAAGAAGATTATCTTTGGCGATTTTTAAGCGGCGTGAACTCAATACTGAATGAAAAAAGAAGTCAAAATAGGAATTCTGGTCATCGTAGGTCTTACTATGTTGATTTGGGGATATAATTTTTTAAAAGGACAAAATCTTTTCAATAACCAAGCGATATATTATGTAAAATATGACAATATCAACAAGCTCCAAAAATCGTCTCCCATATATATCAATGGTTTTAAAGTAGGAAATGTAAAAGACATAGAAATCGACCCCGGCAATCTTCAAAATATCATCGTTTCCCTGGAGATCATCGATGGTGTCAAACTACCACATGACACAAAAGCCAAACTGATCGCAGACGGGGTCATGGGAGATATGGCGATTGAACTCACGTACAATACGATTTGTGATCAGGACTGTGTCCCTCCTGGTAGTTTTATCGAAGGGGAATCTGTCGGTTTTCTTCAATCATTTGTAGAGCCTGATGATCTTGATTTATATTTTACAAAACTGGGATCAGGTCTCGGCAATCTTATGGACTCACTTAGCCAGGTGATGAAAACAGAAGCTTTCAAAGAGTCAGAATTTGGCAAAGTAGCAGAAAGCTTTAAGAAAACGATGCAGCACTTGGAAGAAGGAACGGCTCACCTCAATCAGATGATCCAGTCCAATGCGGTCGCGATGAATGATATGATCAATAATCTTAACACGATCACAGGAGGTCTGGCGGATAATCAAAGCAGCCTCAACTCTACGATCAAAAACATTGAATCGATTACTGAAACCTTATCGGGAGAAGATGGTCTCCAGACCACACTGCAAAACACCAATTCCGCCATCAGCAAACTGGGTGAAGCGGGTGACCAGACAAAATATACGCTGGCCAACCTGGACCAGACCACTGCTCAGCTCAATCAGCTATTGAAAAGCATCAATGAAGGCGAGGGAACAATGGGAAAACTGATATCACAAGACGAAATCTACACCGAACTCCGATCCAGCCTTTACAATCTGGATCTTCTCTTACAAGATTTCCGTCTGAACCCCCGCCGGTATGTGAACGTCAGCGTATTTGGGAAAAAGTCAAAAGCATATACGCTTCCTGAAGATGACCCGGCCACGATTATCCTGGATTCGATCATCCTTGATGATAATTGATGCATCATCACCAAGAAGGCAAGGATTTTAACAGGTTCGAATTTGAGTGTATAAAACTCAGGATGCAAAACAATAATCCCGAATTTTACATTATGTTTGGGGTATGAAAAATTCATTCCGGTCGATTTGTATAATTCTTCTGGCAGCCATCTATTCATGGGCTGTCTACGGAATGATTATCGTGACCCTGTCCGATGAGAATGAAACTTATATTGCAACGGAAGATCAGCAGTATCATCCCACGATTTCGGATAGTCTTGCTTATCATGTCCCTCCATCCGGGAATATAGAATATGGATCCACAACACAATTCTCTGCTGAACTGCAGAAACCTTCTGATCAGCTTTCATCGATCGTCCGAATCACAAAAGAACTGTGGGAGTCCGTATTTGTACAGTACAGGCTGACATCGGTCAACTTCATGATACGATACAGGAAAACTGATCTTATCTATCCCTTTCATTATTTCTGGTAATCATTTTATAAGACAGATCGTTTTCGCATGATTCGGGTTTTGATCCGGATCTATGCCTTTTATCCATTACATAAAATCCTTATAAAATGAATTCAAATATAAGCAGTGCTCTGTTTGGAGCCATTATTGTGATATTGTTATGTCTTCCTATTTTTTTATTGAACCGCAATAAGAGAAAAGAAAGACGAAAGAATTTTAAAATGCTATCCGACCTGGCATCTTCCAATGGTGGCAAAATAGATAAACATGAAATATTTAATCACTTTGCTATCGGTATAGATAAGGACAAAAAATGTCTTTACTATTGCAAGATCGGAGAGAACGCGGGTGAGAATCAAATCATCGATATGACTCAATTCAAAAACAGCAGAATCGTAAGGCGAACCAGCACAAACCGGTCTGATGATGGTACCGAACAGATGATTGATCACCTTTCGCTGGGGCTGATCCCGATCTCAAAGAAAAGCAAGGAGGTTCAATTAGAATTTTACAATTCGGATCAGTCGATGCGATTGTCAGGGGAATTGCAATCCCTGCAGGAATGGTCTGAAAGGATCAATAAAATTCTGAAGTAATCAAAAAAAGCATCCCCGGGCGATTCAATTCCCGGGGATTTTTTCATCTCTTCATTCCATACCGGTAGCCCTGCCTTACCAATAAATCGAGAATATTCGGCGCCTCTATTGCGATCACAAGGGATGTACCAAATTCGGAGGGACAGAAAATTTCTAAGAAATTTGTTTAATTTAGTTGTTTATAGAAATCATACAGACAATTGTAGGAAACGAGGATAACACACTCTAATCCTTATACCTGAGCATATGGCACATATCATAGACAAAAAGCTACTCCCATACTTCGAAAGAGTCAAAACATTGGTTGACAAACTTTCCGAGCAATCTGCCCGGATGGATAACAATGAAATCACTACGACCATTCAGGAGCTGCGATTGCGGATCGATGAACCCTTTCTTTTTGTGATCGTCGGCGAAGTCAAGGCAGGAAAAAGCAGTTTTATCAATGCACTTCTCAGTACGGATCAGGAGATATGCGCCGTGGCACCTGAACCAAAAACCGATACAATCCAGCAGATCAAATATGGAAAAAACCATGATGAGATAACGATCAATCCATTCTTAAAACAAATTTATTTTCCCGATCCGATATTGAAAGAGATATCGATCGTGGATACACCCGGTACCAACACGATCATCGAGCATCATCAGGAGATCACAGAACGTTTTATTCCGGTCGCCGATCTGGTCGTCTTTGTATTTGAAGCCAAAAACCCCTACCGCCAGAGTGCCTGGGATTTTCTTAATTATATCAATCAGGAATGGAAGAAAAAGGTCATTTTCATCCTTCAGCAAAAGGATTTGATGGAGGAAAAAGATCTCGCGACAAATCATGCAGCAGTCATAAAAATGGCTAAGGAAAAAAAAGTAGAAGAACCGGTCATTTTTTCTGTATCCGCTCTTGAAGAACTCCGGGGAGAACATGAAAAAAGCGGTTATGTTCCGCTGCGAGATTATATCAAAAAACATATCACCGGAAAAAATTCATTTCGTCTGAAGATCGACAATCTCCTTCAACTGATCGATACGCTCAATCAAAAAATACAATCCGGACTGGAAGAACGATTTGCTCAATATAAAAGCGATCTCGCATTTCGTAAATCAATCGATGAAACATTGCAAAAGCATGTAATCGATTCCCACAGTCAAGTATCAAACCTGATCAACAATCTCCTGACCGGGTATGACAAAGCAACCCTCATCAGTGAGAGCAGACTCAAGGAAGGGCTCTCCTTCACCCGGCTGGTGGGCAAATCATTCAAATCGATATTCAATAAAAAGGAATCTCCAAAGGTCTGGCTGGAAGAAATAAAATCGGATCTTGAAAAAAATTTAAAAATAGAAATGACCGACCGGCTCTATTCGGGAGTCAATGATCTGGCCGACAACATCCAAAACATGGCCAAAGATGTCGAATTGAAAATCCTGAAAAACAAGACCATCCTTCAGGACAATCATGAGCTTTTCGGTCATATAGCCGAAAGGAGGATGAAAGTAGTAGAAGAACTACAGGAATCCTTTCAGGAATTCATCCAAAATCCGGATACTTTTGCCAAAACAAGACTGGTGGAAGAAAGTGAAGCGATCAGTCCGAGCATTGCCACCGGCAGCGGACTGGCCGTGATCGGTATCATTCTCACGGCGGTGACCAATGGAGCGATATTTGATATCACGGGCGGACTGATCACCACGGTCGGATTGCTTTTTGCGGGGATCACCCTGGGCATCAAGCGCAATAAAATCCTTCGTCGGTTCCGAGAAGAAATCAATCATACCCGCTCAAAAATAGAGGCGGAACTCACCTTGAAGCTGGAAGAATATGTCCGGGAAATACGAGAGAAGATAGAAGGTCAGTTCAAAGAATTTGATTCGTTACTGGTCAAGGAAAAAAATGATCTAGAGTTCATGCAAAAAAATCATGATTACATCGCACAGGAAACGCAAAAAATCAAAAGAGAAATAAAAAAATCGGGTTAGAAAGAATGAGTCAATCCTACGTTCAATGATTCGCTGAATTGGGTACGAGGTGCTTTTCGGTCGGTGGGATTTCCATCGTCATCCAAGATATCAAACTTGATATCCTCATCGTAGATCAGGTTTCCGAGAATGGCAACGGTGATGTTTTTGTTGACTTGCATCCTCAGCTGACTCTCAATATTGACGTCGAAATTTCCAAAATTGGCCAGGTGATTTGTAAAGAAATCTGCTCTCCCGCTCAGGATGACATTTTCCATCAATTTGAAATTCATCTGCAATCGAACCAGACTTCCCAGCTCTACCCTGTATCCTTTTCTGCGGTACTTTTCAGGAAGGTATTGGGCTGCCAGTGTAGAATCAGGGACGATCGTGATTTTACTGTTGAAAGGTGTGTAATAAACATCAAGGGTGTGTTCATTTTTTTTCTCTTCTCCCGCTTTTGGTTCCATCGTCTTGATGTTGAGTCCCGATCCTATGTCCAAAGTAAGGGGCGATAATGTTTTTCCGCTCAGCTCCGTCCGATTTCCTTCACCATCTACTTTATATGATTTTGTGAGAAATGTCCGGATATTCCCCAAAGCAGAAAGAAACATTTTATTTGAAAACTGATGTCCATAATTTCCGCTCATCTCCAGCTTATCACGATTTTTGACCCATTCCTGATCTCTTTTTTTCATCAATCCATACTGGACATTCAGATTGTAAGTAAAGTTTCGTTTTTCTTTTTTGTAAATAGCTTTCCAATCAAAATCTGTACTGACCGCAATATTATTGTAACCGCTCCCTTTCCAGTAATTTCCATAGGCGAATTGGCTCACATATAAATTCCCGATATTGGAATAGGTCCAGTAAGACACTTTCTCTTCTGTGGTATCATGTGGCATCGGATCACCCGCAAGCGAAAAGTCCAGAAATACCAGCAGGAAAAAGAGCACCATGAAAAGGATTCGCATTGAAAATTGAAGTTTTATTTGATTCCGGGAAGTGTTCAACGTATTCATTTATTACAAATATTGCCTATAAATGTTTTAATTCCAAGATTTATAAAGTCAAAAATTTGTGAAATATATTTTCTATTGATATTCAACCGGATTAACATCGAAGATTAACATTGACAAATATCTCTTTTTCAATGATCTTCGCAAGAAGATAGCAACCTGAACTCATATTTACAAAAACAATTCTTCGGACCGACAAAATAGTCAACGGAATTATATAACGAACGATGATTTTCGGAAAATAAAATATGATATATTTGTGGATTCATATAACAACCAATAAAATCCATGATCGATCATCATCCGATACCAGATTTGGCTACGGCACAAAGTCTGGGTTTGTCTAAAGAAGAATACAACCGAATCATCGAACTGATGGGACGTACTCCAAACTTCACTGAGCTTAGCTTGTTCTCCGTGATGTGGTCCGAACACTGCTCCTACAAAAATTCTATCAAGTACCTCAAAACGCTACCGAATACAGGGGAACGACTGCTGGTAGAAGCGGGTGAGGAAAATGCCGGTCTGGTAGATATCGGTCATGGTCTCGGCTGTGCCTTCAAGATCGAATCACACAATTCACCCTCCGCGATCGAACCGTATCACGGTGCTGCTACTGGTGTGGGCGGGATTCACCGGGATATTTTCACCATGGGAGCGCGTCCGGTCGCTGCGCTCAACTCGCTTCGAATGGGAAATATCGAACGATCACATACCCGGTGGTTGTTGGAAGGAGTGGTCAACGGAATCGGTGACTACGGAAATAGTCTGGGGGTGCCAACCGTGGGCGGGGAAGTTTATTTCAATGACTCCTATAATCAAAACATACTGGTCAATGCCATGTCCGTGGGCATCGTAAAAAAAGGAGAAACGATCTCCGCCATCGCGGAAGGACCGGGAAATAAAATATTTATTGTGGGTTCCGCTACAGGAAAAGACGGAATCCATGGAGCTACATTTTCCTCTGCCGAACTGCATGAAGACAGTGCGGACGATATTCCACCGATCCAGGTGGGAGATCCGTTTCAGGAAAAATTATTGCTGGAAACAAGTCTGGAAGCGATGAAAAGCGGTGCCGTGATCGGAATGCAAGATATGGGAGCAGCCGGTATCATCAGCTCCTCAGCAGAAATGGCGGCAAAGAGCAAGGTGGGTATGAAAATAGATCTGGACAAGGTACCTACCCGGCAAAAAGACATGGAAGCATTCGAAATTTTATTATCTGAATCACAGGAACGAATGCTGGTGGTCTGTGAAAAGGGAAAGGAAGACATTTTGAAAAAGGTTTATGAAAAATGGGATCTGCCGTGTGATGAAATTGGAGAAATAACAGATACCGGTTTTATGGAATTTTGGCGACATGGAGAAATGGTCGCCCGTGTATCTGCCGACGCTCTGGCAGGAGGTGGAGTTCCGGAGTATGACCGGGAATACGAAGAAGCCGGATATTTTTCCAAACTAAAAGACTATGATGCTGATCGGATCGGAGAGCCAAAGGATTATGTATCGGCCGCAAAAAAACTGAGTCAGTCACCCAATCTGGTTTCCAGACGCTGGATCTATGAACAGTATGATCATACAGCCGGCGGTAATACGATGGGGACCATTCGAAAAGCAGATGCCGCTGTGGTTCGGGTGAAAGGCACCGAAACCGCACTGGCGATGACCGTGGACTGCAACAGTGATTATGTGTACGCAGATCCATACATCGGTACCATGATTGCTGTCTCAGAAGCCGCACGAAATATCGTGTGCAGCGGTGGAGAACCCGTTGCGATAAGCAACTGTCTCAATTTTGGGAATCCGTATAACAAGGAAGTCTACTGGCAATTCGTGCAAACGATCAAAGGGATGAGCGAAGCGTGTGTCCAACTGGGTACGCCCGTCACCGGAGGGAATGTAAGCTTTTACAATCAAACCGAGATAGCCGGAAAAACAGATCCGATCAAACCTACGCCCACCATTGGCATGATCGGGATTCTTGAAAAAACAGACCAATATCTCGGATCGGGATTCGTGCAGGAGGGCGATCTGATTGTATTGGTCGGAAAAGAGATTTTTGATCTCAACAATTCGGAATACCTAAAATGGAACCATGATATCACTGATTCCAAGGTTCCTTATTTTTCCCTGGAAGAAGAGATCCAGGCACAAAAAACGATCCGTGAAGCCAATCAGGAGGGTTTGCTCCGATCTGCTCACGATCTGTCGGAGGGAGGATTGTTTTTTGCTTTACTGGAATCCGCATTTGAAAAAGAAGTGGGTGTTCGAATAGATTATTCACCAGGAGTACGCCTGGATAGTTTTTTATTTGGAGAATCACAGTCAAGAGTCCTTGTGAGTCTGGATCCTGAAAATTTTGAGGCCCTGGAAAACATTTCCCGTCACAATTCCGTTCCTATTGCAAAATTGGGATACATCAGAGGGGATGATATCCAAATCAACCAGCTCAATTTTGGACCTGTATCCCATTGGAAAGAAATTCACAATAACTTACTGGAAGAAAAATTAGAAAAATGAATGTTTTCAGATTCCTTCTCATCTTTTTAGGATTGACCGTTTACCTTACATCATGTTCTGACGGATCCGGATCCTCATCTTCAAGCCTCTCAATGTCAGGTCGTATAACAGATGCTGCCAACAAGACGGTGGGCCTGAACCGGATTTCCCTGCAAGGTAACAAAAGTACGATCATGAGTACAACGGCGGACAACAGAGGCAATTACTCCATGGAAACCAAAGAAAATCTGCCGAGAGGAATCTATCAGTTTGCCGTTGGATCCAAGGGAGTGACATTTGTGCTGAATGGGGAAGACAATCATATCACCATCGATGGTAATTACAATAATATCGACAAGTACAATTTTAAAATGACAGGTTCAGAAGCGACGGAACATCAGATCTATGCTTTCAACAATATGATCAATGACAAATGGCCACGCGAACAAATCATAAAATATATGTCTGAGCATGAGGATGGCCTGGTTGCATTGCAGACCGGTCTTGCCTTTATGATGCGTTCACCGGAGGATTATGCAGAGCTGAAAAAAATATCGGATAAAATAAAATCGGATATCCGCGGCACCCCTTATGCGACCGAATTCACTGAACTGATCAAATATTATGATCAGCAGGCCGCTATGGCAGCAGGGGAAGCTTCTTCTCCGGGCAGCCAATTTAACGTGTCGATCGGTGATCCTGCGCCCGAAATTGCGCTGCCAAATCCGGACGGAGAAGTTTTACGACTTTCTGACTTAAAAGGACAAGTCGTATTGCTTGACTTTTGGGCGAGCTGGTGCGGGCCATGCCGACGAGCCAACCCCGGCGTGGTAGAAATATACAATAAATACAAGGATCAGGGATTCACTGTATTCTCGGTATCACTGGATCGGAATGGTCAGAAAAACGCCTGGGTACAAGCAATCGAGCAGGATAAATTATCCTGGAAATGGCATGTCAGTGATCTGAAATTCTGGCAATCAGAACCCGCACAAGTCTATGGCGTACGGGCTATTCCGGCTACTTTCCTTCTCGACCGCGAAGGTATCATCCGAAAACTCAATCCTCGAAACAATCTGGAAGAAGCGCTTCTTGAGATTTTATAATATTCCGGTGATTGGCTACCATAATAAAACAGCGTAGCCGGCTCAGGGCGATTGATCCACACTACATCATCACTCCCTGTTTAGCTGAGACATTCGCAGCGTCAACAGAGATGTGCAGGCCATCCCAACGTTGAGGGATTCTGTTTTTCGTCCGGGCAGCGGAGGTATTGTAATGAAGTGATCCGCATTTTTCTTGATGAGTGAGGAAGGCCCCTTTCCTTCATTTCCCATGACCAGGATGCCGTTTTGCGGCCAGTGGAACCGGAATGCGTTTTCACCTTCCATATCAGCTACGACCAGCGGCAATTCGGATTGTAAAATATCATCATACTCCATTTGATGGATCTTCATAAAAGCCTGACTGCCCATCGCGGCCTGGACAGATTTTGGACTAAATGGATCAGTCGTTCCGGGCCCTATCCACATTTCATCGACACCCAGGTATTCAGCTGCTCTCAAAATGGTACCCAAATTACCCGGATCCTGAACCCCATCGAGTAACAGAACGAAGCCATCGGATGGAGAAGATTTTTCGAAAAAAGAATCCGGAATATCGCACACTGCCATCACTCCTTGTGAAGCAACCATCTCCGATAAATCCTTAAAAATATCCCGGTTCAATTCATAGGAAGGGATATCCGCCGGGATCGAAATGGATTTACTATCTTTGGCACATATTATATATTGGATGAGATGCGGCCTTTCTTCTATAAGATCAGAAATCATCCGGGGCCCTTCAACGATGTATTTTTTATTATAATACCTATATTTCTTTTGTTTTAATGATCGAACAAACTTTATTTGATTTTTAGACAATAATGACCGCATACGATGGTTAATTTAAAAAATTTACAGGGCTCAAAACCACTATGAAGAGAAATAAAGCTGCATATACCTTCCTTCTTATTGGGATTGCTATCATCTTGCTTTCTTCATGCAATGTTAGTAAATATCTGGCAGAAGACGAATTTCTTCTGGATGACTACAAAGTAGATGTGTCCGGCCCCATATCACCAAGGATGCAGAAAGTTCTTGAAAATGAAATCTATTATCTGGATACTTTGCAGTCACGAGAAAATACAAAATGGAGGATATGGGCCTATTATAAATTCCAGGGAGGTGATTCCGGTTCGGTCAAAAAGTTATTGTATGATCAGATCGCGATGCGCCCCAACCTTTACAAACGGGGTGTAGGAGCCAATGCGACGGATATCATCACCCGATACGTCATGGATCAGGGATTTTATGATGCTTTTGTGACTTTCTCCGATGAGATTCAGAAAAAAAGAGCGACAATCAATTACAACATTGAGACCGGTCCCCTGTACCGGATTGCCAGTAAAGAAGTCACCTATCCCAACGCCTCCATCAGGGAACTGATCCAAAATGAAGATCGGGAATCGTATATCCGGCCCGGAGGCGTATTGACTCTGGAAAGCTATAATCGTGAGAAAAACCGGATTGCTGGCATCATGCAAAATAATGGTTATCCTTATTTTACGACGCTCAATATATCGAAACGACCGCAAGCCATCAAGCTGGATGGTCAAATCGATATCAAATATGAAATATTCAATGATGCAGATAGCATCGGATTGCGAAAATACAGATTTGGGAATATCGTCGTCGATCACAATTACAATCCGTTTGCCTTTGAGGAGCTGACCGATACCGCAACACTCAATACGATTCAACATCTCAATTTTGATACCGATAAATCACTGAAGCAGGAAGTAATGAATACTGCAATCCCTTTCCGGGAGGGGGATCTCTTCAGTGCCGATGCACTGGAAGAAGCACGACAGAATATTTTGAGATACAATATTTATTCATCCGTGATCATCCAGCGGATACCAGATCCGGAAGATCCCAATGTTCTGAATATTTATTTTATTCTTCAGCCATCAAAAAAATATGAGTTCAACGTCAATTTTGACATCAACAACACCCAATACAATTCCCGGTCTTCACTCCTGGGAATCTCCGCCGGTCCGGAGGTTTCAAACCGAAACACATTTGGTGGCGGGGAAACCTTTACCACCGGATTGCAATTTCAGACAGAATTCAATCCTTTTATACGAAGAGATTCGACCGGAAGTTCTACTTTTCAAACCTTCATATTTGGATTCAGGAACAATCTGATTATTCCCCGTTTTGTGGATTATCTCAAAACCTATAAATTATTTTCAGGTATTTCCCCTGACTTCTACTCCACCCTCCAACAGAACGGAATCAGTTCCATGGATCTGAATTATGACTATGTGTACATTCGGAATTTGTACAAGTATCATTCTTTTTTGTGGCAGACAGGCAACAACTTCAACTGGGCCGCAGGGCGTAACAACCTGAGAATCAACAACCTTTCAGTCACAGTCCTGCTTCCTGATCTATTTCCGGACTTTGTAGAAGATGCAGCAGGGCGTGAATTTGTTCTAAAATCACTCGACCCCCAAATCTTCACAAGTTTGTTATTTAGCAATGCACAATTCACGCACGTCGGAAAAAAGGATTTTGCCCAACGTCAATTTTCATTTTATGGATCTGTGGAAGTTTCAGGAGTGGAAATGATGCTCGCCAATGCGATCGCAAATAATTTTAGGGATACTTTTCAGTTATTTGACAAATTTGAATTTTCCAAATTTTTCAAGATCGACCTGGATGGTCGGTTCACCAAAGATCTCAGCCTTTCCACTGCTTTTGCATCAAGAATAAATATAGGAGTCGCCACTCCCCTGCCCGGTTCTACCACAGTACCTTTTGTAAAACAGTTTTTCCTGGGCGGTCCCTCCAGCATGAGAGCCTGGAGAATCCGTGAATTGGGTCCGGGAAATTTTCAGGATTCTCTGGTAATGGCAAATAGTAATCAACCCTTTGCCAATGTAGGAGATTTGAAAATCGAGATGAACGCCGAATATCGATTTCCACTTTTTTGGAGATTGAATAGTGCGTTGTTTTTGGATGTGGGGAATATATGGCTCCTGGGTAAATCCGAAAATGGTGTCGGCCGACTGACACCCGATTTCTGGCGGGAATTTGCAGTAGGAACGGGGACGGGGCTGAGGGTTGATCTCACTTTCTTTATTTTACGGCTGGATTGGGGGATCAAATTAAAACTGCCTTATCAGCGGGAAAACGGATCCTACTGGGCCTACTCCAATTTTGGAGATTACCTCAAAAAATCAAACCTGAACCTGGCAATCAGTATGCCTTTTTAGGTGAAAAAATAAAATAATCCGGATGTATCTTATTTTGAGAACATCGACCGGCGACCATATTGACTGCATATTCTGCATTTTTCCGGATCATGTCCACGTGCCGGACAATATTCACGTCCATAATAGATCATCTGCAAATGCCGGCGGTCCCATTCCTCCTTCGGAAATGCTTTTTTCAAATGCTTTTCTGTAAGCTCTACCGACCTGCCTGTGCTGAGCAGCCAGCGGTAAGCCAGTCGGTGAATATGCGTATCCACAGGGAAAGCAGGAACTCCAAAAGCTTGCACCATAACGACAGAAGCAGTTTTGTGTCCCACACCGGGAAAGGTTTTGAGTGTCTCAAGATCTTGTGGTACTTCTCCATCGTACTCCTCTACCAATATCTGCGAAAGCTTTACGATGGCTTTCGATTTTTGAGGAGACAATCCGACAGGGCGGATGATTTCCCGAACCTCTTCTACCGAAAGGCGAGCCATTTCCCAGGGATTATCAGCTTTTTCAAATAAAATCGGCGTTATTTCATTGACTTTCCGGTCGGTGGCCTGCGCTGAAAGCAGGACCGCAATGAGAAGAGTATATGGATCTTTATGATACAAAGGCACATCTAAAACCGGATACAATTCATCTAAAATCTTTCCGATTTTTTCTGCCCTCTCTTTTCTTGTCATTCTAAACTGTTATTTTAATTCAATCTATAAATTCAATAAAAACTTACCTGTATCGATATGATCAGGATCATCAAAAATGTCTGAAGCTTGTGTTTCACCAAATCCCACTCCGGGCACCTCGTCCACATCATATCGTCCCACAACCGCATAAATCTTCTCCTTCAAACCTGCAACCTTCTCCCGTACTGAATCCAGATCTTCATACTCTTCATAGTACAGAAGACCAACCGGAGTATTCAACTTCTCATTTTCAGGTTTTACGATAAGATAATCATTGTAAATAATCCTGGATTGATTCAACAATTCGATCGACAGATGATAATCATAGTTATTCTTATAATTATTATGATTTTTCAAATCGGAGAAGGGTTTTGTCAGTTTCAAAAACCTGGAAAAATCATAATTTTCCGGTACAAAAACCTTCGAAACATTTCGTACTCCCATCCCAAAATAATCGAAAACATCCCGCCCCAATCCGATCAGATCCTCTTCATTTTCACTACCATCTATGATGGCAACCGAGGTTCTTTTTTTCCGTAAAACAGATGGATATTGCCCAAGGTACTTTTGGAAGTATCCGTGTGTATCTTTTATTCCGTGTGCAATCACCGCATCAAACTTTTGAAACTGCTCCACCACTCGGATCTGATCCTTGACAGAAGAATCCACATGATTCAAATATTGGAGAAGAACAGGAAATACATATGGATCATCGGGTGACAACTTGATCTTCCCGCGGTGGCCGGACAAATAAACCATAAGAAAATCATGGAATCCTACCAAAGGGATCTCTGAGCCCAATACTACTCCAATCACCCTCTGATGTGCATCATCTACCGGAAATACATATTCTTCGGTCCAGCGACCGAGAGTCTCTTTGTCCAGCATGCCAAGTGCCAGTTCATCAAGTCGCTTCCAATAATTCTCTTTTGTCAACCAGGGATTGTGAAATGAGGTTCGATGAATGTTTGCTTCCAGGAGTCCATCCCGGTCATTGATTTTTTCTCGCAAATATTGCAGCGCTTCTGTTCTCACCATTTTATCAATTTTCCTTTCGTGTACGATCCTTTACATATCTTTCCCACCGATCCAGCAATGTCTGCATATCTTCCGGCAGCGGGGCTTCAAAATAAAGATTTTCCTGCGTCACCGGATGAACAAATCCCAATGAGGCAGCATGAAGTGCCTGACGCGGACAAATCGAAAAACAATTTTCAACAAACTGTTTGTATTTGGAGAACACCGTTCCTTTGAGGATTCTATCGCCACCATAGCGATGATCATTGAACACCGGATGCCCCACTGAGGACATATGTACGCGGATCTGATGCGTTCTGCCGGTCTCCAGCTGACACTCGATCAAAGACACGTAGTACAGATCCTTTAACATACGGTAATGGGTCACCGCATCGCGCCCTTCCTCCGATTTGGGATCGGATACCGTAGTAAAAATAAGCCGGTTCTTGGGGTGGCGGGTAATCCTGCTGCGAATGGTATCCTCAGAAGGTTCCGGTGCTCCCCACAAGATTGCCTGATATTTACGTTCGGGTTTTTTATCATGAAACTGATCTGCCAGATTCCGGAGTACCTTTTCATTTTTCGCCACCACGAGGAGACCGCTGGTGTCTTTATCCAATCGATGAACCAGTCCTGGGCGATCATCCGGATTTCCTTCCATCACCGGTAGATCTGTATCATCCAGATAGTAGGCGACCGCGTTGACCAGAGTACCTGAATAATTACCATATCCGGGGTGAACCACCATGCCCGCCGGTTTATTGATCACCAAGAGATCAGCATCTTCATACATTATATCGAGGGGGATATCCTCCGGCACTACGGTTCCATCATATTCTTGATTGACGTGTTCTTCCACCGTGATCACATCACCCGGACGCACTTTATAATTTGCCTTCACCGGTTCCTCATCCACCAGGATCCGATGATCTTTGATTCCTTCCTGAATCTTATTTCGGGACACCTGGGGCAGTCGATCCATCAAAAATTTATCAATTCGGATCATCTCCTGTTTTGGATCAACTATGATCTTCCGAATATTAGTATTTTTTTCCTCAGCATCGTTTTTCACATAAAACTCTTTTACCAGTTCCTGAAATTCATCACGAGGACAAAGGTACTGATAATTGGAATAGAACAGGAAAAATTTAGGAACGAGGAATATCAAGAGATCTGGAACAAAATATCAAAATCTACGCTTTTTCACCTGGAAACCCACATCAGCAAAAATTATTCAGCTACATGATCCAGCATGGGTACCGGTCGTTTTCCTGTCGTTTTTTCAAATTCAATCTCGGTAAAATCCTGATTTGCATTGAATCCATATCCATAAATAATTTCATCCGGACGGGTGAATTTCGCGAACCGATCCGTGAATATCCGACCTTTCCGCTCATCCCATTTCAACTGACTGGTTTCCAGTTTTTCCCCTTCTATATTTTCAAATACAACATTGTCCGTTGCAATGACCAGATATTGATCGGGCAGTCTCTCCGCATAATCGGCACGCAGGGTGGCATATTCGATTTCTCCCTCATTGTAAAATGTGACCAGTATTCCCTCCGGGAAAATATCTTTGGTCGGGTTTTTCTCTTGCCTTTCCAGTTTGTCCGCTGTCAGCTCCATTACTTTCACCGCATTATCTGTATAGACCATCACTACATCATACGCCACATCACTATCCTGATTCGCATCCAGATCAATATTTTCTATTAATGAACGATTCGAATCACAGGCAGTCAAAGCGACAAAAACCACCAAACCCAAGAATATTCTCGCAATCATTTTTTTCATTGGCTTCCAAATATTTTCCAACTCTGGTTCAAAATCACATTTTCCCACATTATTCACTAAAACTTTTAAATAATCATGTATAATATCGACAACTACTTGGTTATTTGGCATTTGAAGAGAAGTTTCACTCCTCTAAAATGATCGATTTTTTGAATTAAATTCATGAATAATACAGGTTTCAATCAATCAAAAGAATTTCTCCGGAAAATGTTTTCAAACCACCGTCCAGATATAAGATTTCAGCCATGTATGCATAAACACCGGGAATCAAACTTTTACCCTCCGCAGTTCCATCCCATCCGATCAAATAATCATTTGGTTCCAATCCTTTTCGCGAAAATAAAAGATTTCCCCACCGATCAAATACATTTAGCACTTTGATTTCTGCCACATGTGGTCCCGCATAAACGGTCAGGTATCCATTGGGGCCATCAGTATTTCTCCGGACGGCATTGGGGATACCGACAGACCGGACGGGCACTACATCCATCAAAAAAACATCTTCACCCCAACATCCATCCTGATCCGTTCCTTTCAAACGAATCTCCGTTTTTCTCACCGGTTGTGCTTCCGTACTGCGACAAGTTGCGCAATCGAAAATATCACCTGGCTCCCATTCCCAGGTCATGACTCGGTCAGGCGGAAAATACATCCCTTCAAGATTCAATTTTTCCCCCAGATGAATGGGTGTAGATACTGAATCCCCTATTCCCACGATCTGAACCCTCACCTCCTCAGGCTGAAGGAGTTCCACTTCCAGAGAACTTTCACAATGGTTCTCATCCTTCACAACTACTTTGTATTTGCCGGCAACCAACTGGTTGAACCGGGGTGCAAATGAAAACTCACTATTCTGCAAAGAATATTGATGATTTCCTGTCCCACCTTGAGAATTCAATGAGATCATACCGTTTGCGTCACCATAACAAAGTAAATCCATTTTTTCCTCCAGATTCAACTCAAGCTCCGGTGGTTCCTCCAGGTAAAATGAATCTTCTATCATACAATTATGGGCATCGGTGATCTTCACTTTGTATTCTCCTTCCCCAATCCCCGTAATTGCTGAATTTCTTTCTCCTGATGTCCATTGAAAATCATAACCCGGGGTTCCTCCTTTTACTTCCAGACTGATTCCTCCATCCTGATCTCCATAACAATGAATCAATGTATATTCTACATCGATCGTCATGGAATCGGGTTCACCCAAAGAAAAGGGGTGGAATCCAAGACAGTTTTCGGCATCCTTGATCGCAATCACATAATCACCCGCTGATAGATTTTTAAAATAATTGTTTGAAACAAAATCCCCTGTCAGGTTTAAATCAAAAAAATAAGGCCTTGATCCTCCTGCGAGTTCGATGAGAACCTCCCCATCCGAACCACCAAAACAATGAGGTTCATCGATTTCCAATCCACGAATATCATATTCCATTTCATGCACAAAAATCGTCGTATCCCGCTCACATCCAACAGCATCTCTGACGGACACCTTATATGGTCCCGCCGGTAAATCTTCTCTGACGGTCTGATCAGTAAATCCTCTTCCATCAGAAAAATCGAACCGGAACGGCGCATAAGATCCTTTCCCCACGACTTCAATCGATCCATCCCTGCCGCCATCACATCCTGCAATGGTGGTCATAGCATCTACTCCGATGGGCAAAGGTTCTTCCAATTCGAAAGTATCAGACTGCAGACACCCTAACTGATTTCTTACAAAAACAGAATAAGATCCGGGATCAAGACCCTCTATCATATTTCCCACCTGACCATCCTTCCAAAAAATGGTCTCAACAGGAGAAGATGAATTTACTTCCACCTCAATTCTACCGTCCCCGTAACCATGGCATGAGATCGAGTCAATCGAAGGTAGTATTTCTATAGGATCTTCTACTTCCACGACAGTATCCAAATAGGTCACACAACCGATGTCGCTTTCCAGATGAAGAATGATTGGTTTGGTTCCTCCCGAAGAAAAGGAAATTTTATGCAACCCACTTCCCGTCAGCTCTTCAGAGGTTCCTTTGTCGGAATAAATCCATTTGTAGTCGGTGATTTTTCCACTGATGCTTTTATCTTCCGCATAAAATGCAATTTCTTCTCCGGCACAATAAATCGGTTTTTCATCCACAAAAAACATTTCCGCATCCGGTCCGGCAAATTCGCCATCTCCGCCCCATGTCAATCGAAATCCATGTCCGGACTGGCTAAAATTATTGACCATCAAAGCATAAGCTTTCCCTTTTTCCATTTCAAGCGGTGCCAAAAAGTTCGTATTTCCCGGCTGACAACCTCTTTCTTCAGAAGTGTGAGTTTCTCCTTCTCTCAATCCGGTAGCTCCCGTACACATAATCCATTCATCCAGGGGCGCGCCTACATTTTCACCGGAAGCCATGCATCGGATGGGTATCTTTCGATCGCACCCCTGTAGCCCGCCCGGCAGTTCAAATAATGCAAAATCCAAATCATCCACCGGATTGAGCGGATCAAGTGTAAATGTAAGAATCCCATCATCTTTTGCGATCCACTTGAACCAGACACTGGCATACTCGGAAGGTCCGTCTTTACGACCCGTCACTGGATCTGTATCCAGGCAGGTATTCCTTGCTTCATCAGGATACCTTCCGACACCCGATACGATATCCACCGTGATCGGACTTTTGTCACACAAGACCGTCGCATCGATACAATCAGAGGAGTATTCAGGATCAAACTGAAAATTGTCCAGGCACAACTGAAAGGAGCCGGAGTGATTGCTCCGGGAACTTACTCTGATAAAATAGGAGGCTCCCAACTCCAGATCGCCTATGATCAACTCAACAAAATTTCGGGACTGATTATCCGATATGCATCCGATCAGTTCAGGATCATCACAGTCACCTTTGTACAGTGCCATCTGCGGTTCAAGGAGCGTATTCCCAGGTTCCAGGTGATTGTGTCCGCGAATGATGATACTGATATTTTCATATTTGGGAACAAAGCTGAACCAAATATCCTTTTCACCGCTTCTCTGAGGAAAACAAGATGGATTATCAAGACCCGAAAAATCTTTATCTTCTAAACTATATTCACCAGTCTCAGAACAAAAAGCAGATATCTGATCCAGAGGAATGGCTTCTGAACACGCATCAGCTGACCAGCCCAACGCCGGGAAAAAGATGCCGGCAACGAAAAGAAAAACCGTATAAAATGATTTCATGGTCCTATGCAACTTGTAGGGAATAGGCAGGAGCCGTACTAAATAAGGGTATTAAACAAAGTTGCTTTTTCACAGTACATCTTCGGTCCATATTCAAATCTTTGTAATGGTTATGAATTCATGTTAGCAAAGTACCGAAAATTCAGTTCTCCTTACAATGATCGAAGGGCATTTTTCTGAATGATTCAGTTCTATAACGATGCCAAAAACAATATCATTCTTTTAAGGATCATAAAATTGGCAGATGAAGGTTCTTTTGAGAAAGGGGAATGGTTTATATTGCAAGATCGCTGATTAAACTTCTGTTAATTGGCGAAATAGCAAGCGATATTGATCCGGATTTTAATTTAATTGTCAATTCTGATTGTTGATTGTAATAGGAAGGAGAATATGCTGTCATTGCCTAACATATTGACTCTGCTCAACCTGATTTGTGGAAGTCTTTGTATTTATGGTATCTTCTACGAATCAGAATTTATCACCATATTTTTCTTTGCACTCGCACTTATTTTCGATTTTCTCGATGGATTTTCAGCCCGGTTATTGGGGAAGACCAGTTCTCTGGGCCGGGACCTGGATTCATTGGCGGATCTGATATCTTTCGGATTATTGCCCACTTTCTTACTGGTAGATCTGATCGATCGTTCATTGACGATCGGAGAAAACCCGATATATGGCCTGGTGTTTATACTGGTCGCAGGGGCTGCATTGCGGCTTGCAAAATTCAATCAAACTGTATCGGCATCCCCTGGATTTGAAGGAATTCCGACACCGGCGATGGCGCTGATCGTTTTTGCCATCTGGATCAATATCAATAATCCTGCTTATCCCGGTTTGGAATTATTAGCGGATCCTGCTTTGGTTCTCATCATCGCCATTGTATTGACTTTGATCATGAATTTACCGATCCCCTTTATCAAGTTCAGTTTTGGCAGAGAAATGAATATTCATCAGATTTTCAGTCTGATCCTCATCCTCATTGGTATCGCTCTTTTGTTCATCAACTGGCGGTTATCGGTTTTGATTACCATCCTCACATATTGCCTATTTTCATTATTTCTTCCACTCCTTCAGAACCGTCACTCCTCTCCCGCGCGATAGAAGATAATTTACATGGGGAAGTTTTCCTCAAATATTTCTGCAAGCGCCGGTGAGACAGTTTGATTCCCTGCTTTTATTTCAAAAATCATACTGGAGTCCGGTCTTCAAATGAAAGGTTCGTCCGGGTGCCCCTTCAGGTGGACGGCTATCCCAGGTATATATTCCGGAAAAATTAAAAGCGAGATTTCCTACGATATGAATCTTCATCTTCTGCTCATTAAAAAATCGAAAGTCCTTCGCTTTGCCGATTACCGGCTGATAATAGGAAGTAGAATACCATTCGGTGTGACTCCCTAATCGGACAGTGAAGCTAAGATATTGACTCAATCTCATACTTTTGTTGATGGTCTCTCGTGAATCATCGATCTGTTCATGTTCATACATAGGTATAACGCCCAGATATAACCGAAAAGATTTTTCCCCCACCAGTTTAAATCTTGGTCCGGTTCCGGCCAAAAACCGGTATTTTAGTTTTATGATTTTATTGTCCTGGATCTGTGTAAAAGCCTCCCACCGTAATCGATCTGAAAACTTATAATTGTGTCGAAAATGAAGAAATGCGGCATCCTGATAGGATTGTTTATCCGACTTGGTGATTTTGTAATCTCCTACCACTAAAAATAAATCTTTCTTGGTTTTGTACTGTACATTGGGTTCAAATCCCAATGTGTATATGACATTATCATTGTCGAGATAAGTACCATTTAGTACAATCCCACCGGCAAAACCAGTTGTATCGGTAGGTTTGCGAAGGGATTCCATGTTTACGATCTGTGCCTCCATGACTCCACCGATCATCAATCCAATCAGCAGGATCGCAATTTTTTTAAATATTGATTTCATTATCTTATTTCTGAGAACTCAAAAATAAGGAAAAATTATGTAGTCATCCGGCGGATAAGACTCACCCCGATGATCTCTGCATTTTCTTTACCCACTTTTTCCAAAACGGCTTGATCCTCGTCCATTAAAGACAACATTCGATTTACTACTGCATCGGCCATCATGGGTATATTCTGATCGATGGTTGTAATGGCCGGCTCCACAATAGCGGATCGGGGATCATTCGAATATCCGATAATTTTAATATCATCCGGTGAAGAGATCCCATTCTCTTTGGCATACTGGAGTACGGCCAAAGCAGAGGTATCGTTGGCAGTAAAAATTCCATCGGGGGGATTATTCCGGTTAAAAATTTTCCGGCATACTTCCCATGCATTTTCGTGGGTCAGTTCCTGATAAAAAACCAGCTCTTCATCCAGGGACGTTCCAGATTGTTGCATGGCATGACGAAATCCGGCATCGCGATCCTGATACAAATTACAACTGAGAGGACCGCAAATAAATGCAGGTCGTTGGACCCCCACATCACTGAGATGAGTACCTGCAAGATAGCCTCCACGAAAATCATCACTCACCACAAAATGAGCCGGAAAATCAGTGACAGGAACCCGATCATAAAACAGCACCGGAATATCCAGATCAATAAACGACCTGTAATGGTCATAATTCTCTGTAAACAAAGTAATCGCCGCGATGATTCCATCTACCCGATACGAAAACAGGGTTTCCGCCATTTCCTTTTCCAGTTCATAAGAATCATTGGACTGACACAGCAATACGTTGTATCCATGATCATGAAGTTTATTCTGAATCACGGTGATGATGGTAGAATGGAAAAGTGCCACCAGCTGTGGAACGATCACACCGATCGTATTTGATTTTCTCTGCCGGAGACCAGATGCGATTTGATTGCGGTGATAGCCGAGTTTTTCAGCCATTTCTCTCACCCGTTTTTTAGTATTTTCGCTGATGTCGTCATGATCATTGAGCGCACGCGATACGGTAGCGGCTGATACCCCCAGCTTTAGCGCGATATCATTGATCGTTGGAACTTTCTTTTTTTTCCGATTCGACATATATATTACCTTATCCTACGTGCAATAATGAGTTTCATAATCAAATTTTTCGATTCGAGGCCATCACCCAGCTCTATCCCCTACACATCGAGATAATTTTTGATGTTGTTATAGCAAATATCTTCGACCATGGAGCCGATAAAGCTGATTTCGGAAACCGGCAAAAGTCCCTTTTCCAGGTCCCGACCAAGTAAATTGCATAAAATCCGACGGAAATAATCATGCCTCGGAAAAGATAAAAAGCTCCGGCTGTCCGTCAGCATTCCCACAAACAGAGAAAGCAACCCCATCTCGGAAAGTGTGTCAATCTGATCCTCCATCCCGCGTTTTTGGTCTAAAAACCACCAACCTGATCCAAATTGCATTTTCCCCCGGATGGTTCCATCATTGTAATTTCCAGCCATCGTGGCAAAAGTAGCATTATCCTTCGGGTTGTTATTGTAAAGAATCGTCTTCGCCAGTTGACGATCAAAATCCAATGAATTGAAGAGTCGGGAAATATGTAGGGCGTGATTCTCATCTCCCATCGAATCAAAACCTGTATCAGGCCCGAGTTCATCCAGCATTCTCTGACTGTTATTTCTCAGGGCCCCCAGATGGAACTGTTGAACCCATCCCCGTTCATGGTATTGTCTGCAGAAGTAGTCCAATAAATAGGACTTAAATTCTGCTGCCTCCTCTCCATCAATGTATTGGCCATTCAAACTTTTGGTAAAAATGATCTCGACCGATTTTTCGGAGAAAGAATCTGAATAAACCCGATTCAATCCATAATCGGAAGCCCGGCATCCCAACGAATCGAAAAAATCCATCCGCTTTTCAAGAACTTCAAGAAGATCATCCAGATCCGAAATATTCTGGTCAGCCGTCTTTCCGAGTTTTTCCAGATAATCTAAATAATCATCTGCTTCGATCCGCATCACTCGATCCGGCCGCCAGGTAGGATACAATCGAAATGATCCTTTGGGATCCTGCTGGTACTGATGATGATATTCCAACGAATCCGCAGGATCATCTGTCGTACAAACCACTTCCACCTTCATCTGCTCCAACAACCCTACAGCCGAATGCGAAGGTTCCTGCAGACGAGCAGAAGTCAGATCATATATTTTCCGCGCATTGTTCTCATTGAGTAATTCCTCCACACCAAAATAGGTTTTCAGTTCCATATGGGTCCAGTGATACAAAGGATTGCGCATGGTAAAAGGGACCGACTGCGCCCATACTTTAAATTTTTCATAAGAATCCGCACCGCCTGTAATATAGGATTCATCTACGCCCAAAGCCCGCATCGCGCGCCATTTGTAATGGTCCCCTTCGAGCCATGCCTCAGTGATGTCCTTAAAGGTTCGATTGTTCCATATATCCGCCGGCGGTAAATGATTGTGATAATCGATAATAGGCATTTTCTGAGCATGATCGAAATAGAGCTGCTCAGCGTACTTATTTTCCAGAATAAATTGGTCGGTAAGAAATTCTGACATGATTCTTTTATTTTCTGATTCTTTATTTTTTAGACTTCGGTTTTTGGAATATTTATATCACTGATATTACAACATTTATCAGAACTCCCTGATTTTGATGCTCCGGAAAGAAACCTCATCATGATGATCCTGCAATAAAATATATCCCTGATCCCACTCTCCATAATTGGGAGAGTCCTTAAATTTACTATAAGCAACCAAGGCACGGAACATGGGAGTTCCCCGCTCATATTCCAACATCTTGATTCCATTTAACCAGTGTTCCACCCGGTTACCGACCGCTAAAATCCTTCCATGATTCCAGGCTCCTACGCCTTTAAATCTCTTGTTGTCAGACCCTTCAGAAAGATTGGTCGCCGGAATCAAGTCATACAATGATCCCACGGTGCGATTCCCTTTCACCCCTCTCTTAGCATCCGGATGTTGATGATCATCCAGGATTTGAAATTCGGGTCCGATGGCTCCGCCTTTCCCTTTGGTCACATTGGGATCTACAAAATATTTTACACCGGAATTCGCCCCTTCTGTGATTTTAAATTCAAAAGATAATTCGAAGTCTGAATATTTATCTGTTGTAATGATATCCCCTCCGCCTCCTTCTTTTATTACTGTCAAAACTCCATCATTGATTTCCCATCCTTTTTCGGGAAATTCGGGATTTTTGACGCTTCTCCATCCTTTGGTGGTCTTGCCGTCCCAAAGGAGTCTCCATCCTCTTCTTTTTTCCTGATCACTCAAAGTATTGGGGATCAGATTGATTTCGACCACCTCCGGATCCATTTCCCATCTGTACCGATCTATATTTTCAGTCGCAATCCGTATATTTCTCCATCGTATCTCTTTTCCCTGCTGCTCCTCCTGACGAATACTATGAACCTGCAATCCGATGATGCCCTCCAGTGTCATATCGTCCAGGAGATTGGAAGTATTGACCCCATTGATCCAGATCCTGATACTGGGTCCGATCGCTTCCACCCGGTACTTATTCCATCCATAAGGATCAAAAGCCTGTCTGCCTTTTTCATTTTGCGTCAGGGGATAGAGCCATCCTCGCCTCGCTTCATCATATATTCCTCCGCTCCAGGCGCGCCGGCTCGGATCGATCTCCACCTGATAACCATGAACACGTCCATTCCGGTAGGATGGAATACTATTGGACCGGATCTGTACTCCGCTATTGAGGGACGGATCAACTTTCACTTCAAATTCGAGGATAAAATCTCCATAGTTTTTCTTCGTCGACAAAAATGAATTGGGGGTATTCATTTTGGAAACCCCAACAATTTCATCACCTTCTATCAAATAATCTGCTTCCCCGTTCAATATCACCCAATCATCCAAATCTTCTCCATTGAACAAAGGTTTCCAATTTTCCTGTGCGGTCAGGGATAAAACCATCGACAGAAAAAAAATACCCGTATGTATAACTTTTTTCATCTTTATAATTTTTTATCAATAACCAAATAATGCAGGTAACCACATGGCAAAACTCGGGAAATAGGTCACCATCATCAAAACTACAACCATCGTTATCAGCAATGGAATCATCGGCCGGATGACTTCGGTCACTTTCACCCTTGCGACCCCACTTCCTACAAATAAAAGCGTGCCGACCGGCGGTGTGCAAAGTCCGATACAAAGGTTCATCACCATGATGATACCAAAATGTACAGGATCCATTCCCAATTCTGTTACCAGAGGCAAAAATATGGGTGTAAAAATCAATAGCGCCGGTGTCATATCCATGAATGTACCGATCACCAATAATGTCAGATTGATAATCAGGAAAACCACGATCGGGCTGCTGACATTGCTGAGCAATACACTGGATAAATATTCCGGGAAACTCTCAAATGAAAACAGCCACGACATCGCCATAGAAGTTCCGATCAGAAATGTAACAATCGCATTCGTCTTTGCGCTTTGTAAAAATATAGCGCTAAAATCCTTCAACCGAACTTCTTTGTACGCGAGCGCAAGAACAGAAGCATATACGACTGCTATCGCGGCTCCCTCCGTAGCGGTAAAAATTCCCATCACAATACCACCGACCACGACAACCAGCATCAATAAACTAAAAAAAGCATCTTTAAAACTTTTCCAAACTTCAGAGAAAGGAACCCGTTCTCCACGGGGTAAATCATACCGCCGGGAATAAATAAAAACGACAGCCATCAATCCCAGTCCAACCAGGATGCCCGGCACATATCCTGCTAAAAACAAAGCGGCTACCGATGCAGCACCTCCACTCGCCAAAGCATAGACGATAAGCGCATTGCTGGGAGGGATGACCAGACCGGTGGACGAAGAGGTAATATTTACTCCGGCTGTAAAAGGACGGGGATAACCATCTTTGACCATGCCTTCTGTCATGATCCCACCGATAGCAGAAGCAGCAGCTACCGAGGATCCGGATATAGCACCAAACAGCATCGCTGCCAATACATTCACATAGGACAATCCTCCGGGAAGTGAACCGATTAATGATTTTGCAAAATTGATCATCCGCCGGGCGATACCGCCCTGATTCATGATCTCTCCTGCCAAAATAAAAAAAGGTATGGCCAGCAAGGCAAAAGAATCCAAACCGGTGATCATCCGCTGACTCACCGTCGTCACCGCCGGCAAAAACGGAATGCTAAACAACAGCGTCACCAGCGTGGAAATTCCAATGGAAAAAGCAACCGGAACCTTCAGAAACAACAACACAAAGAAGGTGGTAAACAGAATTAAAATGCCGATTAGTTCAGGATTCATCTGTATCGTAATTTTTATCTTTTAATTTTTTCAAATGATCAAGCGTATAGATGATCATCAATACTCCACTAAGAGGGATCACAGAATACACAAGTCCCAGCGGTACCTGCAATGCCGGCGAATTTTGTTCCATATAAAGCGTCATATACATCAGATAACCGCCACCGATGATCAATACAACCACCGCAAATATCAAAATCAACAATTCGATTCCATAATCCAGCATCTTTTGCCCGCGGGGGGATAATTTATTTGCAAAATAATCGATCGCAATATGTTCCCGTTTTCCGGTGATATATGCTGCTCCCAAAATAGCAAGCCACATAAGACAGAACCGGGCAAGCTCTTCTGTAAAAGAAGTAGATACATTGAAGAGATACCGGGTCAACACCTGCCACACCACACTGATGGTCATGATGAAAAAAACTCCCACCAGGACGCGTTCTGTAATTTTATTTATTGTATTAATCATGATGATATTTCTTCGATTCGTCTGATTAAATCCCCGATTCTTTTGTCATCCCGCAGTTTATCCTTGAGCGGTTCTGTCGCCTGCCGGAAGGATTCGATATCCGGCTCGATAATTTCCATTCCCTGCTCTTCCAGAAATATCATGTCCTCTTCTACGGCGGCGTTCCACAGTTTTTTCTCTTCTTCCAAAGAAGTCAGAGCTGCTTCCTGAACCCATTCCTGCTGCTGTTCTGTTAGATTGTTCCACACCCGTGTACCGATGACCAGCACATCCGGCAACATTGTGTGCCGATTCAGAGAATAATAATTACACACTTCAAAGTGATTGGATGAAACTACGGAAGGAGAATTATTTTCTGCTCCATCGACCACCCCCTGCTGCAATGCAGTGTAAAGTTCTCCAAAAGACATCGGTGTCGCTGATCCTCCAAGTAATCGTACCATTTCTACCGCCAGAGGATCATCCATCACTCGTAGTTTCATTCCTTTTACATCCTCTGCATTCCGGATCGGTTTGCTTTTAGTATAAAAACTCCGGGTCCCAGCATCGTAAAATGTCAATCCTTTCAACATATATTCCGTACCACTATCGAGGATTTCCTGACCGATTTCTCCCTCCAAAACTTCCCAGGCATGATCCTCATCCTGAAACAGATAGGGAATACCTAAAACCCGATATTTCGGAGTGAAATTGGCCATCGCGCCTGCGCTCACCTTAGTGATCCCTACGCTTCCGATCTGCACAAGCTCCAGAACTTCACGTTCACTTCCCAGTTGGCTATTAGGATATACCTTGACATAAAGTTCATCGGAAGAGAGGCGCCCTACTTCATCAGCAAAAAACTGCAACGCATGATGGACCGGATGTGAGGTAGGCAGTGAATGAGCTAAAATAATGGTATTTGTGGTTTTGTCACCAGAGCAGGATGCCACCCCAAATGCCAAAACCACAAGTCCCACCAGCAAATAGAAATGACGTTTCATCTTTTTTTGCGATTTAAAGCGGTAAGTGCCATTTCAATTCCCTGAATCGCTCTGAGTCCTTTCATCCGTCCAATGGCAGTATATCCGGGATTGGCTTCCCTGTTTTCCAGATCCTGCAGCATCGCATGACCATGATCTGGCCGGATCGGTACGCGTCTCTGATCATCTACAAATGCTTGAACCAGAGAAACCATATCTGCATTTCCTTCCAGGTGATCTGCTTCATAAAAATGGCGATCGCTGATGATTTCCACGCTGCGCAAATGCATGAAGTGGATTCGTTCTTTATATTTCCGAATCATTTTCTGGATATCATTTTCAGGCGTAGCTCCCAAGGAACCAGCACAGAAGCAAAGACCATTTGTCAGCGAAGGAACAGCCTCGATAAACGTATCATAATCTTCTTCGGTGCTCACCACCCGAGGTACTCCAAATATCTCAAATGGAGGATCATCCGGATGAATGGCCATCTTCAATCCCAGTTCTTCTGCAACCGGAACGACCTCCTTCAAAAATCCGATCAAGTGATTGCGCAGATCATCTGCGGTGATATCATCATACATCGCCAGTCTCTCCTTGAAGTCTTCAAGGGCGTACCCTGCTTCAGATCCCGGGAGACCGGCCAAAATATTTTGAGTCAAAGTAACCTTCTCTTCCTCTGACATTCTTTCGAAAAGTTCTCCTGCCTCTTTCAGAATCTCAGGCGTATAATCCGCTTCAGTTCCTTCTCTTTTTAATATATATAAGTCAAAAGCAGCCAGGTCAGCTATATAAAAATATAAGGCAAGGGAACCATCTTCCAGCTCGTGATACAACCGCGTCCTTGTCCAGTCCAGGATCGGCATAAAATTGTAAGTGATCACCTCAATACCGGCCGCTGCCAGATGACGCATGGAAGTCTTATAATTTTCAATCTCTTTTTTCGCCTCCGGAAGCCCCAACTTCATATTTTCAGTGATGGGCAGACTTTCTACCACTTTCCATTCCAATCCGGCTTCTTCAACCTGAGATTTTCTTTTTTCGATTTCGTCTTTTGTCCATACTTCGCCATTGGGCACATGATGCAAAGCTGTCACCACTCCGGTAGCTCCGCATTGTCTGATGTCCCGGAGTGAAACCGAATCATTCGGTCCGTACCATCGCATCGTATGAGTAAATAAATAGGCCATATAAAAGATAATTTTTATTTTATTATTAAACCCGAATTATGATTAAACACCACTGTATGCACTAAATCCACCATCCACCGGGACAACCGTTCCGGTGACAAAGGCAGAAGCATCGCTGATCAAAAACTGCAGCGCGCCGTTGAGCTCATCTGCTTTCCCGAATCTTCCGAAAGGGGTATTTGTAACGATTTTGTTTCCTCGTTCTGTAAGGCTTCCATCCGGCTCGGTCAAAAGCTGCTCGTTTTGTTCTGTAAGGAAAAAACCAGGGGCAATGGCATTCACTCTGATCCTTTCTCCATATTTGGTAGCAAATTCGACCGCGAGCCATTTCGTAAAAACATCCACTGACCCTTTCGCCATCGAATATCCAAGAACTCGTGTGATCACGCGATCAGCAGCCATGGAAGAATAATTGATGATACTGCTTTTTCCATTTTCCGGGAAAAGATCTCCCAAAATATATGTCGGCAACAAAGTCCCCATGAGATTCAGATCGAACACATCTCTCAGATCCTGGACACTGGCATCAAAAAAAGATCCTTCCGGCTGTATGACCGCCCCCGGCCGGTTTCCACCCGCTGCGTTGATCAGCACATCGATCGTTCCCCACCGTTTCTTCAGATTTTCATGTACCTCTTTGAGAAAGTTCTCATCCAGCACATCTCCTGAAAAACCAAACACCTCTCCCTCCTCCTTCCATTCTTCCATTAGCTGTTTCAGTTTGTCAGGGTTTCGGTTGAGTACGCAAACCTTTGCGCCCTCTTTGAGAAAATGGGAAACGGCAGATTGACCCAATACGCCTGTACCTCCAGAAATCACTATTTTTTTATTTGCGATACTAAAAATAGACAAGATGAATTATTTTAAATTTAATAATAAATGCAGTTATACCTTCATGTGTGGCTAAAGCTACAGGAAAATCATTGATAAAACCAAAAATCAAGATCGAAAAATGCCAGTATCATCCATAAAAGAAAGAATAATATCTAAAATTTGGGATTCGATATCAAATGCATGATGGTAGGATCCCGATTCGTAATCGTTTATGTAAACCTCCTTTCATGTATTACCCGTCTTTTCTCTGGAATGGAAATATGCAACGGGCGGGTAGATCATTTCCCGATTTATTAGATATCTTTGTGACTGAAGTAATATTTAAATGCATCTTATATGAAATTCAAAGCAGAGATCCGGGTGATGCCTCATGAAGAGTTGCTGGATCCCCAGGGTCGTACCGTCACCAACAACCTGCCCACCATAGGTGTAGAAAATGTAGATCAGGTCCGAATCGGAAAATTTATTGAAATGACCTTGGAAGCCAAAGACGAACAGGAGGCACGTGAAAAAATAGAAACTGCCTGTCAAAAGCTTCTTGCCAATCGGATCATGGAAAGATACGATTTTTCATTACATGCCCTGACCTGATGTTGTATATCATACCTACTCCGATAGGTAATCTGGAAGATATAACCTATAGAGCGGTAAAAATTCTTCAATCGGTCGATTATATCCTGGCAGAAGATACCCGTAAAACCCAAATTCTTCTGCGTCATTATGATATAGACACACGAACGGTATCTTATCATCAGCACAACGAACACCGAAAGGTCTCTTCTGTCATATCCCATCTGAAAGAAGGTTTCCGGATTGCGATTGTGTCCGATGCCGGCACTCCGGGAATATCAGATCCGGGATTTCTGTTGGTTCGTGCCTGTGTTCAGGAAAATATCCCTATCACAAGCCTTCCCGGGGCCAGTGCACTGACCACTGCTCTGGTCGCTTCAGGAGCTCCCTCCGATCGTTTTTATTTTGGCGGTTTTTTACCTCATAAAAAAGGAAGAAAAGGAAAATGGGAGGATCTTGCTTCACGGGAGGAAACCATTGTATTGTATGAATCTCCCTACCGGATCAAAAGATTGGTCCGCGAAGGAATCACCCACATGGGAGGCTGCAGAAAACTGTGTATCGCCCGTGAGGTGAGTAAAATTCATGAAGAATATCTGCGCGGCACTTTTGAAGAACTCAACCAACTCCTTGAGGATCGGAAAGAACTAAGAGGAGAATTGACGGTGATCATCCACCCCAGCGAAAATGACACTCAGAAATGACAAAAAGGACTTGAATGTTAAATTCCCTTCTACCGGTATTTATAACAAATCTGGATAAACATAACCGAAATACTTTTGTTGTTTCATCCAAAGCACGTAGTTTTGCTGCATCCCAAGAATATTAATGGATATGTAAACAGAAAAATCAATCTCTGTGTGGATTATATTTCGTTTCAAGGGTTTATATTTTTGCCAAAAATCAAAAACTACCTGCTCTAACTAAACGATAATTAATAAATAACGTAAACATGAAAACAGAAGACCAAATAATAGATGAAGTTACCACCCAGGAATATGAGCATGGGTTTGTGACTGACATCGACATGGATATATTACCTCCCGGACTTAATGAAGAGGTGATCGCGTTCATCTCTGCAAAAAAAGAGGAACCGGAATGGATGCTGGAATGGAGGCTCAAAGGATATGAAGCTTTCAAAAAGTCAAAGATGCCTACATGGCAAAACTTTGAAGCACCTGATGTTGATTTTCAATCGATCTCTTATTATGCCGCCCCCAAGGATATGCCGAAGTACGAAAGTCTGGACGAAGTAGATCCGGAACTTTTGCGGACCTATGAGCGATTGGGGATTCCGCTGGAAGAACAAAAAATACTGGCAGGAGTAGCCGTTGATGCGGTATTTGATAGTGTATCCATCGCCACTACTTACAAGGAAGAACTCGCGAAACTGGGGATCATCTTTTGTCCGATCAGCGAAGCTATTCAAAAGCATCCTGAGCTGGTGAAAAAGTACCTTGGTACCGTTGTTCCCTACACGGACAATATTTATGCATCGTTGAATTCAGCCGTGTTTTCAGACGGATCATTTGTATATATCCCGGAAGGAGTTCACTGTCCGATGGAGCTTTCTACCTATTTCCGTATCAATGCCCAAAACACAGGACAATTTGAGCGGACGCTGATCATTGCAGAAAAGGGAAGCTATGTAAGCTATCTGGAAGGATGTACGGCGCCCAAGAGAGATGAGAATCAGTTGCACGCGGCTGTCGTCGAACTGATTGCTTTGGAAGATGCTGAGATCAAATATTCAACAGTACAAAACTGGTTCCCCGGAGACGAAGAAGGAAAAGGGGGAATCCACAACTTCGTAACAAAGCGAGGAGTGTGCCGAGGTAAAAACAGTAAAATTTCCTGGACACAGGTAGAAACCGGTGCTGCGATTACCTGGAAATATCCCAGTGTAATCCTTCAGGGAGACAATTCCACGGGTGAGTTTTATTCTGTAGCGGTGACCAAAGGACATCAGATCGCCGATACCGGAACTAAAATTCATCATATCGGGAAAAACACAAAAAGCCGGATTATATCAAAAGGAATTTCTGCAGGAAAGAGTAATAACAGCTACCGTGGATTGGTTCAGATCGGTAAAAGTGCTGACAATGCCCGTAATTTCACTCAGTGTGATTCGATGCTGATAAAGAATGAGTGTGGAGCGCACACGTTTCCTTATATCGAATCCAGAAACAAGTCTGCCATTCTGGAACATGAGGCCAGTACTTCCAAAATCGGTGAAGATCAAATATTCTATCTCAACCAGCGAGGAATTGATTTTGAAAAAGCAGTCGCCCTCATTGTCAATGGTTATGCCAAGGAGGTCCTCAATAAACTGCCGATGGAATTTGCTGTAGAGGCACGAAAACTTCTTGCACTTTCACTGGAAGGAAGTGTCGGGTAATTAATTCATTTTTTAATACAATCATATACTTAAAAAAACAAACATGTTAGAAATAAAAAATCTTCATGCATCCGTAGAAGGTAAAGAAATATTGAAAGGCCTCGATCTTAAAGTAAATCCGGGCGAAGTTCATGCCATCATGGGACCCAATGGTTCCGGGAAAAGCTCCCTCGCTTCTGTATTGGCAGGACGGGAAGAATTTGAAGTCACAGACGGGGAAGTCACATACAAAGGAAACGATCTCCTGGAATGGGATCCGGAAGTTCGTGCAAGAGAAGGAATATTTTTAGCTTTTCAGTATCCTGTAGAAATACCGGGTGTATCCAATATTTCATTTCTCCGAACGGCGCTCAATGATATCCGGGAACACCGAAACGAGCCACCTCTTTCAGGACGTGATTTCCTCAATAGAGTAAAGGAAATGCAAGAACTTGTCGAGTTTGATTCATCTCTGACTCAAAGATCTTTGAATGAAGGATTCTCCGGAGGAGAGAAAAAACGGAATGAGATATTCCAGCTGGCGATGCTCGATCCTACGCTTGCAATCCTCGATGAAACAGATTCGGGTCTGGATATTGATGCATTGAAAATCGTAGCAAAAGGAGTCAATAAGCTCCGTTCCGAAGACAAATCTTTTATCATCATCACACATTATCAAAGGCTACTGGATTATATCGTACCTGATTTTGTTCACGTGTTGACGGATGGAAAAATCATCAGATCAGGAGATAAATCACTCGCTTATGAATTGGATGAAAAAGGATACGACTGGGTCAAAACAGCCCCATTAACTAAATAAATATAAAAAATTACCATATGTTAGCTCAATTAGATGTAGTCTTCAAGGAGCAAATAGAGGGAAATTTCACAGGTCTGTCGGAGGGATTGGATTTCGAAAATCCAGACTATCTGATCTCTATCCGTGAAGTAGCATTTTCCTACTTCCAGGAGAATGGTTTTCCCACCCTGAGAAATGAAGACTGGAAATATACACCTGTAAAACCATATCTGAAAGAATCTTTTGTATTTAATACGGAGGATGCTGATCATGGATTTGATCCGGATAAAGAAGATTATTTTGCGAAAAGCATCGAAGGATACAAAATATATATCGTCGATGGTCATATCGATACAAAATTATCAAATCTGCCCGATCCTTCGGTTTGTCAGTTTAAACCGATCACGGAAGTACTTGACAATCCTGCTGTAAAGGACAGACTGTCTCTGCCCCGAAACTATAAAGCCAATCCTTTTCTGGCGCTCAACACGGCTCTTTTTTCAAAAGGATTGTTCATAGAAACAGTCAAAGGTGCAAAGATCGAACAACCGATTCATCTGATTCATGTATCGACCGGCAAAGTGAATTTATTTGATATCGCCAAGAATGTTTTTATTGCAAGAGAAGGCTCCAAGATAGAAATCGTCGAAAGTTACCACCACCTGAAATCAGACCATGTAACATTCAAAAATAGTTCTACTGAGATTCTTGTGGAGTCAGATGCTGAACTGGAGCATATCAAATTGCAAAAAAGTAGTTCTGAATATCGTGTGGTAGAACACACGGAAGTAGAACAATTGCCGGGAAGTCACTACAACAATTATACGTTCACCTTGCCGGGGATGCAATTTGTGAGAAACAATCTCAACTTTGATCTCAACGGAAGTGATATCGAAGAATCTCATATGTATGGTCTTTATGTCACGAGCGGAAATCAGCTGGTAGACAATCATACACTGGTGAATCACCAGCAGCCAAACTGTGAGAGCAATCAGCTCTACAAAGGGATTATGACTGACCGTTCAAGAGCGGTATTCAACGGTAAGATTTTTGTACACTCGATCGCACAAAAGACGAATGCATTTCAGCAAAACAACAATATCGTTGTCAGTGATGATGCAGCGGTGTTTTCAAAACCACAGTTGGAGATATTTGCAGATGACGTAAAGTGTAGCCATGGTTCGACCATCGGTCAGCTTGATCAGAATGCACTTTTCTATCTGCGGACAAGAGGTATGAAGAAAAAAGATGCGGAAAGTCTCCTGTTTAATGCGTTTGCATTTGATGTAACCGGAAAGCTGAAGGACGAAAACATCAAAGCTCTCCTTGATCAGGAAATCACCAAAACGGTCACTGCGGTCATCTCTTGATGATTGATCTTCTTGATAAATTCAGGAAATTCAATCCGGAAATATTTTCAAGAACAATCTGTATAGAACTCGAAAGTTTTGAGAGCCTGCGCATCAGCAGGTTCTCACGACTTTCTCAAAACAATAAACACCATGTGTGAGACAGGACGAATCGATGTGAAATCTTTTGATGTAGATAAAGTGCGAAAAGACTTTCCGCTCCTGGATCAAGAAGTATTCGGGTATCCGCTGGTCTATCTGGATAATGCTGCCACTACCCAAAAACCTGTCGATGTATTGGAAACTCTTTCAAAATATTATGCGTACGACAACAGCAATGTGCATCGGGGTGTTCATCATCTCAGTCAAAAAGCAACCGACCAGTTTGAAGAAGCACGAAAAACAATACAAAGCTTCATAAATGCAAAATATGACCATGAAATCATCTTCACCAAAGGTACGACGGAGAGTATCAATCTTGTAGCCCATTCTTTTGGGAGAGCGTTTGTCAAAAAAGGTGATGCGGTGGTGATTTCAGCGCTTGAGCACCATTCCAATATCGTTCCCTGGCAGATTATTTGCGAACAGGTCGGAGCGGAGCTGAGAGTCATACCCATGACAAACAGTGGAGACCTTCACATGGAAAAATATAAATCCCTGCTGGATGAACGCGTAAAAATCGTATCGGTCAATTATGTTTCCAATGCTCTGGGTACAGTCAATCCAGTGAAGGAAATCATAGAGACAGCACATGAGAACGGTATTCCGGTCTTACTGGACGCAGCTCAAGCGATACAGCATTTTCCGATCGACGTCCAGGAAATGGATGTTGATTTTCTGGCATTTTCGAGTCACAAACTATTTGGCCCGACCGGTACCGGCATTCTTTACGGAAAAGAAGAATACCTGAATCAAATGCCCCCTTATCAAGGTGGTGGTGAAATGATCGAAACCGTCACTTTTGAAAAGACAACATTCAACCGGCTTCCATTCAAATTTGAGGCAGGAACACCTCATATAGCCGGTATTATCGGTCTCGATGCAGCCATCAAATATGTCCAGAAGATCGGCCTGGATTCTATTTTGAAATATGAAGAAGAGCTGATGAACTATGCGGTCAAAACTCTGAGTGAAATTGATCAGCTTCAGTTTGTCGGAACTCCCGCTCAAAGATCGGGAGCTATTTCATTTAATATAAAAGGAGCTCATCCTTATGATGTAGGAGAATTGCTTGACAAGCAAGGTATCGCCGTGAGAACGGGACATCATTGCACAGAACCAATTATGGATTATTATAAAATCCCGGGAACCGTCCGAGCTTCATTTTCATTTTATAATACACGCGAAGAGATCGACCGACTTGCTGCAGGAATAAAAAGAGCAAAACAAATGCTCCAATAAAAAGTTATGAGTTATATGACTATCGATGAAAAACAACAAGAAATAATTGAGGAATTTGCTTTTTTTGAAGATTGGATGGAAAAATATGATTTTATCATCCAGCTGGGAAAAGATCTTCCTCTCATAGATGACCGATATAAAGTAGAAGACCGGCTCATCAAAGGCTGTCAGTCACAAGTCTGGATGCATGCAGAAGAAAAGGATGGGAAAGTGTATTTCACCGCAGACAGTGATGCCCTGATCACGAAAGGGCTGGTGAGTATGGTGATCAAAGTTCTTTCTGGACATCCGCCGGAAGAGATCATCAATTCAGATCTTTATTTTATCCAGGAAGTGGGATTACAGAATCACCTCTCTCTGACCCGTTCAAACGGATTGGCATCTATGATCAAACAAATGAAATTGTATGCGCTGGCGCTACACAATCAACAAAAGATAAAATCATAAATATATCACTATAAAAATCGCAAACGATGGATACTTTAAAAGATAAAATAATAGAAAAACTATACGAGGTCTATGATCCTGAAATTCCAGTCAACATATATGATCTCGGGCTGGTATACGACATCACCATCAAAGAAAACAATGATGTTTTTGTAACGATGACCCTGACAGCACCTGCCTGTCCAGTAGCCGGAGAAATCGTAATGGATGTAACAAAAAAGATCAATGAAGTAGAAGAAGTAAATGATGTACACGTTGATCTTACATTCGATCCGCAGTGGACCATGGATATGATGTCCGAAGAAGCCAAACTGGAACTGGATTTCTTATAATCTTTTGAACCGGCACCAGATTTCAATCAATTTTTCTCATGACCAACAAAATAATTTACAATTATACTATGGAACTATTGCCCACAAATAAAAAAAACAAGGTATTACAATCAATGATCCGGCTTTTGGATGAAATGCGAGATTTAATTTTGGAAGCAAATCAGAAAGATTTGGATGCCTTTGAAAGAGATGATCAGGCTCTATATGATCGATTGGTGGTAGATAGTGCCAAAGTAGATGATATGATCCGGTCAGTACGGGAAGTAGAAGCTCAGGATGATCCTGTGGGGAAAATCAAATATGAGCGTACGCTGGACACTGGTCTCAGAGTGATCAATAAAACAGCTCCATTTGGTACGATCATGATTATCTACGAATCCCGTCCGGATGTAACGATTGAAGCAGCGGTTCTCGCTTTTAAAGCAAACAATAAAATCCTTCTCAAAGGTGGAAGGGAAGCTGTAGAAACGAACAAAGCACTGGTCGATCTTTGGCACAAGGCACTCGAAGAAAACGACCTCGATAAAGATTGGATTACCCTGATGACATTAAACAGGGAAGAGACCCAGGCATTTTTGAAAAATCCGGATGAAAAACTGGATCTGATTGTACCACGGGGTGGTGAACGATTGATCGAATTTGTCAAGCAACATGCCAGATGTCCGGTTCTCGTCAGTGGCCGTGGAAACAATTTTATTTACATCGATTCTACCGCAGATTGGGACAAAACGGTGAAGGTAATCCTCAATGCAAAAACAGATAAAATATCTGCTTGCAACGCAGTGGATAAAATTCTGATCAACAAAAGCTTGCCTGATGTCAAAGAAAAATTTGAATCACTGGTTCAGGTTTTACAAGACAAAGAGGTAGAAGTTCTTGTTTCTGAAAATGGAAAATGGGAAGATGAAAATATATGGTATGAGGAGTTTCTTGCCATGAAAATCCTGATCGATTTTGTCGATGATATGGAGGAAGCTATTGACAAAATCAATAAATTTTCGGGAGGACATTCGACCGGAATCATGACCGAAAATGCTGATTCGGCGGAGAAATTTATGGAAAAAATAGATAGTGCCGCTGTTTACCACAATGCTTCGACCAGATTCACGGATGGAGGTGCGATGGGGGTCGGTGCAGAACTGGCCATCAGTACCGATAAATTACATCACCGCGGACCTCTGGGACTTGAACAGCTGGTCTCCAACAAATATTATGTGTATGGTGACGGCCACATCCGTAACACATAATTTATAGAAGAAGGATATACTGAGGTGACGGATGAATTGGATCGCCCGTAAAAGTAGTTTTACTTATCTGTACCGGTTTTTCATCGGATCCAGAAGACTCATATACCGTTCAAAGTATTTTCCAAAAACATCATATTCGATATTGACACGTCGTCCCGGCTGCCAATACTGAACAATGGTATGCGAATAAGTGTAGGGGATGATCGCCACCGAAAAGGAGTCCTGATCCAGATGAGCGATCGTAAGACTGATCCCGTCCAGAGCGACCGATCCCTGAGGTATCATCAAGTGTTGTTTATCTGCGGGCAGATCAAACGTATATAGGTAGCTCCCTTCCTTGTCTTCGACCGACCGGCAAACGACCACCCCATCGATATGACCCTGAACCACATGTCCATCCAGCCGTTGATTCAGAGTCACAGATCGTTCAAGATTTACCTTGTCTCCCGCTTTCAACTCTCCCAGATTGGTTTTTTTCAACGTTTCATCGATCGCTGAAACCTGGTATTGATCCTTATCAGTAAAAATTTTTTCTACGGTCAGACAGACGCCGTTATGATTTACGCTCTGATCCACTTTCAATTCCGGAGCAAGCTCCGAACGAACAATCAATACTTTATTTCCCCCATCCGAAGATACTTCAATTACCTCCCCTATTTTTTCAACGATACCTGTAAACATGCCTTTATTTTCTTGCAAAATTACAAAATAATGTGAGACAGACACTCACAGCTATCAGGAAGACTTTTCAATTATCTCAGCAGATCAATTGTTCCGCTTATTGAATTGAATAAGATCCGTCCATTTTTTGTATCTAAAAACAGATCACACCGGTAAGTATACGTTCCCGGATCCAAAGGTCTGCCTTCCATATCGGTTCCATCCCAGTTGATTTCCGGATCATCGGTTTTGAAGACCAGATTGCCCCACCGGCTGTATGCTTCAAAATTCACTTTTTGAATGAAAGCCCGGTTTAACGGATAAAAGACATCATTTCGTCCATCGCCATTGGGAGTAAAGACATTGGGTAATCTGTAGAGGGGACATGGTTCTACACACAAGGTGTCACTATAAGGACCAGGATTCCCGTAAGGATCAATCATTCTCACACGATAGCATCCTGCAAATCCTTCTGCACTGCTGTGGTTGGAGGTGTTTTCATTCACCTCAAACATCGAAGCATCATCAGTCACATCTCTGAATTCAGATTCGCCATATTCCCTGAATTCGATTTGTACCTTCATATCCTCTATATCATCCGCACAGGAATCCGGAAGTTCATATTCAAGGATATTTGTAAACAGGAAAATCTCTTTCCCTTCCTGACAATTATTTTCAACGGTCAACACGGGCTGGCAAGGGGGTGTCGTATCGTCAGGAATCACACATATTTCCTGTGAAAAATTGTAGGTGGTGTCTTCCACAGCAATCCCTTCGAATACACCCCAACTCTCCACTTTGTAACAATATTCTTCAAGATTAGTCACTTGTCTGTCTGTGAAGTTCGTATTGGCAGTCTCCCCGATTTCAACCCATTCTTCCTCTTCTTCCCACCGGTAAATCACATAATTGAAATTACTCCAGGGCGTCAGAGATTCCCATTTCAACCCTACAAACCTATCCCCTCCGTCTGAATTCAGGAAAATGGTGGAAGCGATAGATGAATAACCAATATGCCGGCTGGCTGATTCGAGTGACACCTTGTAATAATTTGAACCAGACCGAGTGTTGACATTTTCATGGACAAAAGAATAACTGCTATCAAAATCATCGATCGTTTCTGCTTCAACCGAAGATCCTGCTACAGGTAAATATTCCCCATCGACAGAAGTAGAATGATACAGGACCATCGAATAGGGTCCGTCCGGCCGGAGAGAATCGATATTGATGTGGGGTTTGATCCAGGACAATTCTACCACCCCGAAAAGACTATCCGTCTCTGCCACACTTGTGCGAGTCAGGAGCGGAAGATCTCTGTCGATCTTGATACACACTTCGGCACTCGGCTTGCTTTCTGTGATATTGTAGGGATTGTTGGCATCACTGAGGCTGGCAAATCGGGCTGTTATCCGATAACAATAGGTGACTCCGTTTTGGATATTTTCATCTACAAACTGGTTGCCGTCATTTTTCCCCGCAAACCCAACAATAGAATATCCATAGTTTTCGGGATTGGGTAAACAAATATCATCCGGGATGAAGCCACTCCCGTTTTTCCGCCAAATGGTATACCCCTGAAAATTGGGACTGTTATGGCAAAAATCATCACGGGTCCAGCTGATGATATTTCTTTCCAGATCCCGCTCCACATCCGGCGGATCAGGTGGGGGACCAACCACCTGAATGTTTAATGTTTTCAAATCAGCAAGTCCGGATGAATCAGAAAAGTAATTGTCCATCGCCTTAAAAACCATGGTGTATTCGGAGGCGCGGATATGCTCGCAACGGGTTTGCCAAATAAAATCTGCCGTCCGCGGCATGCTTTCAAATTCTTCGCCGTTGGCAAATACAGCGGGTGAAACGTCGACTTCCAGGGGCCCTCCCAGAGCGGTCAGTTTGACAAGTTGACTTTCCCTTTCCGGATCATCTACATGAACCGGTACCTCAACCAGGTCTCCGGCGGTAGCACACACATTTTGCGCGACCTCCACTTCCGGAGGGTTATTATTACAATCATGGATCTCGATCTGCATATCCCTGATAATAGAATTGATCAAAACTCCGTTCCGGTATTCTTTGATCCGGATGGCAATATTATATGAACCCTTCCTCTGCGGAGAATCCCACACGATATCACCGGTTTTCTCATTCAATGTTATATTGTTGTCCGGACCGGCCTCGATCTGGTCGGGAAACAGATAATTGGGGACAGGAGATCCTACATCCTGGAGAGGAACAGCCCATTCATATGCCAGGCTGTCGCCATCCGGATCATAGGCATTGGGATTGTGCACAAATGGCTTTCCCACACATCCTTCATCGATAGGCGGCTGGAGAAGTATGGCAGAATTATTGGGACCCTGAAATTGCTGATTCAGAAATGTAAAGGTAGTTGTAATATGAAATTTAATCCGGATGGAATTTGGGTAATTCACATTAAGAATTCCACCTATACGATTGGGATCGGTCATCCCGATCGTATAGGTTCCACGCCCGGGATAAGTATGTTCCTTCACATAATAATTTCTCTTAATATCATTGTCTAAAGGCGTTCCGCCTTCATTGATCCTGCCGATCGTCTCAGAGGTACCGTCTCCCCAATATACAATAAGGCTGTCCCGGTCCACATGGCTCGAGGTCTTGGTATAAGTGACCAGCGTGATGCGGATCGTCAGAGGACCGATTTGTTCGTACGTGATTTCACCGGCACGGTTGTGGGTTGCAAACAATTCGGTGTTTACGAACCACAAAGCCGCTATCAGACAAATAATACGAAGAATCCATTTCATATCAGTCTAAAGATATAAAAATATATGAGATCAGAAAAAGGGTTTGATACCAATAAACATGCAATAATTACCGAAAAATGACTTGCTTCCGGGACAGTTCTCTCACCGATGAAACTCCCATCAATGACAGCTGTAATTCTATCTCAGCAAGTAAAAAACGAAAGACGTCTTCCACGCCTTTTTCTCCCGCCAGACTTAGCCCGTACACATAGGGCCTGCCGATGAGCACACCATCAGCTCCCAGAGCTATCGCCTTGATCACATCCGCACCTGTCCGGATTCCACTGTCAAACAATATAGGTATTTGTCCTTTATAGTGTGTTGCAATGCGATCCAGGGCATGAAGAGCACCGATACCTCCATCGATCTGCCGTCCTCCGTGATTGGAAACAATAATTCCGGACACCTCCGCTTTCAAAGCCTTTTCAACATCATCAACCCTATGGATTCCTTTGATCCATATGGGCAGAGAGGTCATCTCACGGAGCCGGTGAAGATCGTTCCACCGCAACTCCGGCCTCATGTAAATATCAATAAAGGTTCGTACGGCTGTCAGAGCTCTCTTAGAAATCAAATTATTGAAAAATCCTCCAGGATAATGATAACAAAGCCCGATGAGGTTCTTCAACGTGGTCAGATTCAGAGCGGGAGATTCAGTATTTTTGGCTGGCGGATTTTGTAACTGATGTTCCACAATGGATTGAAAAACAGGATCAGAACTATACTGTGCCAGTCCCATCCCCCGCAAAAAAGGAAGATAAGCAAGATCAAGATCCATCGGGCGCCATCCCAGAGATGTTGTATCCAAAGTCACGACGATGGCGTCACATCCGCAACGTTCTGCCCGCCTAACGAAACTTTTGACCAGTTCATCCGATTTGCTCCAGTAAAGCTGAAACCATCGTGGCCCCTCTCCCATCGCGCGGGCACAGGTTTCCATATCTACTGACGCCTGACTGGAAAACATCATCGGAATTTCGAGACGGGAGCATGCTTTGGCTACCGCTTCATCTGCCTCCTTATGCGCCAGCTCCAGCACCCCTATCGGGGCAGCAAACAGAGGAGTTTTATATTCTCTGCCAAGCAAATCGATACTCAAATCGACTTCAGATACTGAACTCATCATTTTAGCTTTCAACGGATAATCATCAAAAGCCAGCCGATTAGCCTGCATGGTCACACCTGCCCCGGCTCCTCCTGCGATATATGCAAAAGCCTCTTCTGAAAGTTTGGCTTCAGCCAGTTCTTCCAACCTCTTATAGTAAACCGGAATACGGGGTATTTCACCCGCCATACCTTTCAGGTAAATCTTTTTTTGTGAAGGGACGCCATATTCCATCGGATAAATGATTTCTCTGAAAGATAAATATTTCACAGAAGAAAATCATCAGAATGACCTCAGGTTTTATTTCACACCTGTGCTTTCCTCACGGTAGCAGTTCCTTCTCAGTCTCCGGCCTCCAGAATTTGCAGACATTCTTTTAGTGACTCCTGCCAATCTCGCATCTCAATTCCAAAGGTTCCTGAAAACAGGCTCGTGTCCAGCACCGAATAAGCCGGACGTCGAGCAGCAACCGGATATTGATCGGTGGAAATAGGTTGTACAGTCACGGCGGGCTTATTGTTGAGAATTGATTTTGCAAATTCAAACCAGCTGACTGCCCCTTGATTAGAAAAATTGTACGTACCCCATTTTATTGTGTTAAGGTCCTCTTCCTGATGAAGAATATCATCCAAAGCTTCCGCAAGATCCATGGCGTAGGTGGGCGATCCCACCTGATCATCGACCACCCGAATCACCGGATGATCCTGGCTCAGCCGAATCATTGTTCTGACAAAATTGTGGCCCAGATGTGCGTACAGCCAGGAGGTGCGCACGATGAGATGACGATCCAGAAGGCCCCGGACAATCTCCTCCCCTTCCCATTTTGTCTCTCCATAATAATTGGCCGGCGCGATTGGGTGGTCTTCCTTGATCGGATGCTCGGCCGGTCCATAAACATAGTCAGTCGAGATGTGAATCATAGGCAAATCATATTGCCGGCAAAAATTGGCTAACAATTTGGGACCTTCTACATTGACCGCATAAGCGGTTTGACGATCGGATTCCGCTTGATCGACGTGCGTATAAGCCGCACAATTGATGACGCCCCTGTATTGAACCCAGGAGAGCTCCGACAAATTTTCTTCGGAAGCAATGTCCAACTCCTCCCTTGTGAAAAACTTATAATTACGGGAAGGAAACCGCTTTTGTACTTCCTGTAAGCACCGGCCAAGCTGACCGTTGGCTCCCGTAACAAGCCATGTCATATTTGTTCGATCGGATGATGATCTACAAAGGCGGGGTTATGCCGGTCCCGGTCCGAAAGAATTTCATCTCCTTCCGGGATTTGCCAGTCAATGGCGAGTTCAGGATCATTCCAGAGTATCCCGGCTTCACCTGCAGGTGCATAATAAGCATCACATTTATACTGGACCGTAGCGTTATCGGACAGCACTGAAAATCCATGTGCAAAACCTCTTGGAATCCAGAGTTGTTTCATATTCTCAGCGCTCAGTTCGACTCCAAAAGTATGACCGAATGTCACAGATCCGGGTCGGATATCTACAGCTACATCCCATATTTTCCCTGCGACCACCCGGACCAGTTTTCCCTGAGCAAAATCACCAAACTGGTAATGTAAACCCCGGATGACTCCATAAACGGAATGGGATTGATTTTCCTGAACAAAATTCTCCGGGATACCGTGTGCTTTGAACACGTCTGCCCGGAAGCTTTCATAAAAATACCCCCGATCGTCTGTAAATTTTTCAGGGGTGATCAATTTCAAATCTCTAATTTGAGTTTCTTCAATAATCATTTACTTCTTTTTGAATACTATTGCGATTGGAGAACCCGTAAATTCAAAGGATTCTCTCATTTTATTTTCAATAAAAAGTCGATATGGTTCTTTTATCGCTTGCGGATAATTGCAGAAAAATGCAAATCCAGGATAGGATAACGGCAACTGGGTAATATATTTTATTTTCACCTGATTACCACGATAGGAAGGCGGCGGGGTACGCTCCAATGAAGGAAGAATGGTTTTATTCAGAACAGATGTTTTGATCTTACGGTTCTTGTTTTCATAGACCTTCATCGCTGCATCCAGCAACTGGAAAATTCTTACCTTCTCCGTTGCACTGACAAACATAACCGGAACATCATCAAATGGCTGCAGACGGTGTTTGATCTCTCTTTCCATATCACGCGCCGTGCTTGTTTCTTTTTCGATCAAATCCCATTTATTGACGGCGATCACCAACCCTTTTTTACGGTTTTGAATCAACCGGAACAGCTTCATGTCCTGAGCTTCGATTCCCATTTCGGCATCGATCATCAGTACACAAATATCAGAATCCTCGATCGCGCGGATCGCCCGCATTACGGAATAGAATTCAAGATCTTCATGTACTTTTGATTTTTTCCTGATCCCTGCGGTATCGATTAAATATAATTCCTTTCCATATTTATTGTAATGAGTATGAATAGAATCCCTCGTAGTACCGGGCAAATCTGTCACGATATTGCGATCTACATCAAGCAAAGCATTGATCAGTGATGATTTTCCCACATTGGGTTGGCCGATGATTGATATTTTGGGAATATCCAGCTCCAGGTCGATTTCTTTATCGGGTAAAAGCTCTACAATTTTATCAAGGATTTCACCCGTCCCGCTTCCGGATACAGCCGACATAAAAAATGTATTTTCAAAGCCAAGGATCCAAAACTCATTGGCTTCCAGCTGCCGTGTATGATTGTCCACTTTATTGACCACCAAAAGAACCGGTTTTTCGATCCCACGGAGTTTGCGCGCCATATCATTGTCCAGATCAGTCACTCCGGTCGTGACATCGACGATATATACGATCACATCGGCTTCATCGATGGCGATACGAACCTGATCCCTGATCTTTTCTTCGAAGAGATCAGTCGAGTGCTTGACATATCCACCCGTATCTACGACAGAAAAATCTTCCCCGTTCCAGGTACACTCTCCATAGATACGATCCCGGGTCACACCGCTGACATCATCGACGATGGCCCTTCTTTCACCGATTAAACGATTGAAAAAGGTCGATTTTCCCACATTGGGTCGACCCACGATAGCAACTAATCTACTCATAAATAATCCGGATTGCTTATTTCATCCGTTTTATACGCGCAAATATACATTAAATCGGATGGATCTATAAATATTTCTTAATTCCATTGATATTCAGCCTCTTTTCTGTGTCATAGGAATCTATAAAAAGCACCATGTCCGCTGCATTCAATATCCAAATCGCTGTAACAAATTTTTATTGTCACGCCATTTTTCACGAACTTTTACATGCAAGGACAGAAAAACTTTTTTACCCAGAAATTCTTCAATCCTTTTTCGTGATGCGATTCCCAGTTGTTTAATGGCAGCACCTTTTTTCCCGATAAGAATATATTTCTGACTATTTCTCTCCACATATATCATCGCCTGGATGTGAATGATATCATCCAGCTCTTTGAAATCTTCAATATCCACCTCCGAGGAATAAGGTATTTCCTCCCTGTATTGTAAAAATATTTCTTCTCTGATAAATTCGCTCACAAAAAACCGTGTGTCCCGGTCCGCGATCTGATCTTCAGGAAAATATGGTGGATTTTCCGGCAGATATTTTAAAATCGTATCAATGACAGCAGCTCTGTCTCCTTCATCGAGGGCAGAAATAATCAGATTCTCGTCAAAGGTCATCATCTCCTGCCACTCATTTTTGCTATTTTCCAACTCCTCTTCGCTGTACTGATCAGCTTTATTGATCAGTAAAAATTTTGGAACCTTTGCCTTGATGATGTTCTCTATCAATTCGGGGGAAAACTTCCGTTCCATTCCCGGATCCACCAAAACCATAATAATATCCGCATCTTCAAATGAGGAATGAACATATTCATTCATACGCTGATGCATCAGATAGCCTTTTTTGGAAACAAATCCGGGCACATCGGACAAAACAATCTGGTACCCTGTTTCACTTAAAATCCCCAATATCCGGTGCCGGGTCGTCTGCGGTTTGTGTGTGACGATGCTCAGATTTTCTCCCACGATCTGATTGAGAAGCGTTGATTTTCCCACATTGGGCAGTCCGACGATGCTGACAAAACCTGCCTGGTGTTTATTATTCTGTTTCAATAAATTTATTTTTATTCATCAGTGATTCAAATAATTTGTAAAGCTGCTGCGGCTCTTGTTTTCTCCACTCATAATTCATCAAAAATGGAAATAGCTGTACATAATAATCGATCCTGAATTTACACATTTCATCAAACACATGCTGGTGAAGGTTCATAAACAAAATCCAGCCTTTCTGATCTACCGTATTCTCGTACCATTCTTCATAGTAGTCATCCTCCCCGCCATGAAAGTTCAAAACATTTTCACCGATCAACAGAAATTTACATATCCCTTCTTTCATCATCGGATCCAGGACATTTCTTTTCAGAAACATAATATCGTTGTGAAGACAATCATTCCATTCGCCGATCAATTCGATAATCGTAAATCCCGTATCGTAGTCAGCATATAATATTTTCAAATATAACGTCTCTGATCCAAAATCATCCCACTGAGGATGGATATAATAGTTATAAACACGATTCTCATAATTAAACTCATTATATGATCTCCCAAAAAAAGGAGATTGCTCATCCTCTTCTGCAGTATATTGCGACCTCCACGCATAATATGGTTCAATTGCATGCATTAATAATAAAATTTTATTTTCATTACTTCTCTCAAAATCATTCTATAAGATCGTAAAACAAGCTGAATTATCAAAATTGTTTTTGATCATCCTTTTTGCTGCAAAGATCCTTGTTATCTTTACAACGCTAACAACCTTACGCTATTCTGTCTATGAAACACATTTACACCTTCTTTGGAATATTGTGTTTGCTTCATGTGCTTCCTGCGCAGAACTGCCCCTTTGGAGATCCCGTCCCGATTCCGGACGATCGTTCCATTCGTGCAGTCCAGAGAGAAGTAAACTTACAATCCTCATCGCAAAAGGTTTTATGTGCCGTCCAATTATCATTCGAACATGAATATGCGGAAGAACTCAGGTTTGAGTTGATCAGCCCCGCAGGAAAGAAACTCACCCTGATCAATGGTCATACCGCTTCCGCACATACAGAGAATAGTACATGGGATATACGATTTGTACGTCATGAAGAGCAGGCAAGACCAGATCCTTTCCAAAAAGAATTTTGGAATGAAAACAACTGGAAACCTGATAGGGAATACACCGGTTCTTATTATCCGGAAGATCCGAATGGACTCGAAATTTTTGATGGGGAAAAAACGATCGGTGTCTGGAGTCTGGTATATCAAGACCTGGTGAAAGGTGCTGCCGGAACTTTGATTGATTTTCAACTCGTTTTTTGTGACGCCCGAACCACCTGTCATCCATGTGATCTTTCTGCAAATTTTATCTCAGAAGAGCCTGAAAGATCCTACTGCGGAGGGGATCAAAATCTCAAACAGATCTCCCCTCTTCTCCTTGAAGACAATTTACAATCCGGATTTGATTATTATTTTCTTGCCACCGACAGTCTCAACAATATCGTAGACGGTGGGAAAACCATCGACTTAAGTCAAAATCCAGCCGGAAAATACAGGATAACCGGAATTCAGATCCGCCCTGAAAACCTTCATCTGATCGAAGAAGCGCGCACCTGGTCAGATATTCTGGAGCTATTGGATAAAATCCAGCCGAATATATGCGGGGTTCTGTCATCCAATTCATTAAAGATCACCATCCTGTCCAATATTGACCCACAGGTCGACACCATGGAAATATATGGACGGGAATCAATAGTTTTTGACGAAGAACTCATCGCCCGGGACACTCAGCTGATCATCCAGTCCACAGATGAAAATCATTGTTTGATCACGCGTCAGGTCGATATTTTATTCAAAGAATATGAGCACCAGTTTATACAATCCGACACTTACGATTGTGATCACACAGCCATCACATTATTTGTCCAAAATTCGATGAATTTTCCGGTTCACCGCTGGTTCACAAGAGATGGTATTATTTCCAATCAATCAAAAACAGACACCGATGAAATCATAGTAGAGGCACCCGGCACCTATTACGTAATTTTGGAAATTGATGATTATCTGGATACACTATCGTACACGCTCAAAACAAACCCCTCTACTCCGGTTTTTTTACTGGAAAATGAATATACCCTTTGCTACAATGACACCTTACAGCTACCAATCGGTAAAAACTATGACGAAGTAAAAATGGGTGAGAGTTCCACTGCACAAATAAATAATGGTATCCTAATCATCCATGAACCCGGATTGTATTCACTCGAACTTCACAAAGATGATTGCATTATCAGAAAAAATTTACTGATCATTCCTCCACCCGCCTCGGATGAAATTCGTCTGCCCGACGAAAAATTAACCTGTATGACTCAATCGATCCAGGTCGATCCAATCCTGGAGGAATCCTATGATCACTATGAATGGTTTTTCCAAAATAAAAAGATTGAGAACCAAAAAGCGATCGGTATTTCTAAGCCGGGTTATTATACTTTGCAAGCATACAATACCGGAGATTGTGGGGTAACAGCCACGCTTTGGGTGGATGATCAGACAGCTCCTTTTGATCTGAGTATCAGCGGCCCTGATTTGCTCCATTGCCAGAACATCCATTCAAATAATCAACTAAAAATAAAGGATCCAGGTCCTTACCATACTCTGTGGATAGCACCTGATGGATCAATATCAGAAAACACTTCTATTTCAATTACTACAGAAGGAATTTATCGAGTTGAAGTAGAAGATGACGAGGGTTGTATTCATACTGCTGAAAAAAAAGTTTCTGTCGATACGACAGGTTTTACGCTGATTGCACCGGATAAATTCACTCTGCCCTGCACTAAAGACGAAGATCATAGCATCAAAATAGAAGTACACCCAGAATTTAGGGGTTATAAAATAGAGTGGAAAGGAGCACAAAAAGAAGGTACAGATCTTTTTGCAACGCCCAATAAACCGGGGGAGGTTCAAGTAACGGTCACAAACCGGGAAAGCCGATGTACAGAAACAAAAACGATCGAGGTGGAAAACCATCCGGACAAACCGGCTTTTAAACTCGGACCTGAAAGCCGCGTAATCACATGCGAAAATCCAATGCGGGAAGTCTCATTTGATTATGAAAATTGTGAGGAATGTAAAGTGGAATTCATTACCAAACCTGATGGAATCACCTTCGACCAGGAACAAAAAATAATAACAGCAACGAAGGCAGGAGAGATCGAAATCCTTCTAACCAATCAAGAAGGATGTCAACATACAGAAACCATTCGATTTACAGAAAACACAAGAGCCACGCCACTCGATGCTCATATCCAACACATCGGCTGCGAGGAAAGACAGGGATGGATTCGGATTAACAACGAAGAAATATATTCACAAATTCAAATCAGGGATGGTTCGGAAGACTTGGGACTCAATTCATTATTTTCGGATCCTGTCACTCTAAAAGCTATATATACAGATCGTACGAACGGTTGTATTGATTCGACAGAATTGGATATCGAACTCAAAAAAACTCTCCCAAAGATTGGGTATGATCCTGTTGTATATTTGAATTGTCATTCCGGAGAAGCTACTCTATCGATCGATGTGGAAGATAAAGTCAATATCACATGGAAAAATCCACATGAAGAACGTATCACGGAAGATAAAATCACTGTCACAGACCCAGGAAAATACGTGGTATATGCTCGAAATGAAAACTGGTGCACAACTACCGATTCTATTGAAGTGATCGAAGACAGAGATCCACCTGCTATTTCAATCGAAAAATCCTATGAAATCCCCTGCAGTTCTTCTACTGAAGGATTTTCTATTTCTTACGACACCACCCATCTCGCCGGAGCGCAATGGTATGGCTCCAGAGGATGGACTTCGACCGAGTTTTATCCTATTCTCCCATTTGCAGGAGAATATCGCCTGGTCGTAACCGGAAAAAATGGATGTTCATCGACCGAAATCATCAAATTAAAAGAAGAAGAATTTGGCCAGGTTCCAAAGATCGAAGGTTCGTTGATCACCTGTGCTCAGCCTTCAAGTTCTGTCCGACTGGATGATTATTCCCAGCTCGATGAGATTTTATGGATCGACGATAACGGACACAGCAGCCGGGAAAAAGAATTTGAAGTATTCAATCCCGGAACCATAAAAGCTTCCGTAAGAAACAAGTCAGGATGTCGCACAACGATTCAATACAAATTGGAACGAGATATTGAAACGGTCCCATTTAATATCAACCGCCCCACAATTGATTGTGCGACGCCTACCCCGGAAATGAGAGTACAAATCCAGAAAGAAAACTTCACAAGAAGTAATATTTCTTACACATGGTATCAAGATGATGAGTACTTCGGCGATGAATCCAAAATCAAGGTTGATCGTCCCGGCAATTACAAAGTCATCGTAGAAAATCATAATGGATGTCGGGATTCTCTTAGTTATACTGTGCGCATCGACACCATCAAACCAACCGTCCAGATGATCCCGGATACCATCAACTGTCGGCGGTCGAAAATTCAGCTTCCGTCCGAAATAAAAACAAATAATATAAGGAAAGCTGTCTGGAAAGGACCGGATAATTTTTATTCGGAAGAGATACGTCCCGGGTTTACCACGCCGGGGAGATATACGGTCATGTTTACCGGGGAAAACGGATGTCACCAGCAAGAGGATTTCCATATATTCGATGACACAAAATCGCCTGTTATAGATTCCGTAGATTTTTTATCGCTCGGATGTGATGGTGCCACCGTCCCGTTACAATTTTATACTCAAGATGAATATACCGAACAATACTGGCTTTTGCCGGATCAGTCTGTACATGAAAAATCAATAATACAAATCGATGAACCCGGGGAATATATTCTCTATTTACAGAGTAAAAATTACTGTACTACAATTGATACCTTGCTCATTGATGAACAAATCATCCCTGAATTTACCGTTGAAATCGACGATGTCAATTGCGTCGAGTCAACAGGCTCAGCACTGATCATTCCTCAAAGAGAAGATTTTGTAATCAGCTGGTCTACAGATGCCGGTGCCACTATTTCGGACGGGCTTCTCTCTCCACCACTGCTGCCGGGGAGCTATATGGTCACGGTCAGCGACCCCAGAAATCAATGTGATTCGATCTTAAATTTTGACATCACCGATCTATCAAAAATCATGGAGATAGAAATTATGATCGATGATTCTCTACGCTGCGAAAGGAATCAAGCAAATCTTTTATCATCCGTATTTCCCAAATCCATAAACTACACATATGAATGGAAAATCGATAAGCGTAATCATGTCCTCTCAAGAGACAGTATAGCAGCCGGGATAGTAGAAGAAGGATGGTATACACTCACCGTCAAAGACACTGTTACTCATTGTATGGAAACAGATTCTTTTCTCAACATCAGAGCCCATTCCACATTAAAAGGATTTGACATGTCGATCAGCGAACCTGCTTGTCATATCGATCAGCCGGGCCGGGCCATCATCCACCAGATCAAAGGTGCACTGGATGATGATCAAATGAGATTTAGTCTGGACGGAAAGTCATTTTACAACAAAGATACTTTCGGAGCTCTCTATGCCAATACTCCTTATACCATCCATGCAAAAGATCAATATGGATGTCAGATCGATACAATGCTTTTTCTTGAACTCCGCGGGGTCATGGACAAAATCGGAGGAATAAAGGACACGGTAATCAATAAAGGAGATGTTATAAATTTGAATGATCCGGCATTCAAAATGGAATATTCTTCCGCTGATGATCCTATGGATGAAAAATATGAATGGAGATTTCCGCCTGATGTACTTGCTTGTGGTTTTTCCTGCGATGAGGAAGTCAATGCCTATTTTCATGAAACCAGGTTTGGAACTTCGATTCTCACCAATGAGTATGGTTGTACGATGACAGACACCTTCTATGTGTATGTGGCTGAATCAGAGGTGATTAATATTCCAACTGGCATCATACCTGCCAGTTCGCAAAAAGAAAATGCCCATGCTTGCATTTACACCAATGAATACATTTCAAATATCAAACTTTACGTGGTTTTTGATCTTCAAGGTTCTGTGATCTATCGAAAAACGAATTTTGATCCCCGAAAAGATACGGAGTTTCAGAATTGCTGGAATGGTCGTGATCAGCAGGGACAAATACTTCCCCAGGGAAATTATACCTATTATGTGCAATACGAAACCGTGTACGGTGCAGCCAAAGAAAAATATGGAAACTTCTTCCTGTTAAGATAAAACAGGTATCAAAACAGCATATGGGCGTATATCGGCAAAAGGAATATTCTGTCCTGAAACCATTTCCAAGCTTCTTGTGGTGAAATGATAGTAATCGTCACTTTTCGAAGACCATCCATAATCATTTCCAAATCGGATGCCGTCGTTTTGGTGAGATCAATGATCCGGGATGAATGAGATGGAAGTCTGTCATTGATCCTTACCACCACCTCTTTCCCTTTTTCATCCGTCACCTTCAACCAGGTATCAAAAGGCAATTTTTTGTGCGCCGCTGTCCATTTAGATTGATCAAAAATCTCACCGGAAGCCGTTTTTCTACCTTCAAACATATCGTGATAGTATGAAGCTATCCCTTCTTGACTCAGTTTCTGCGCCAGAGTTTTATGTGAAAACCCTGTAATAAATAAAAGACAAAAAAGCAGAAATTTAAAATTTGAGTTTTTCATAGCTCACCTTTATTTTCGCGTGAAATTCAAGATTTGCCTGTCTCTTTTCATCGGTATTGAAATACCGAATCTAATTATTGTATCGACATCAATTCAATCTCAAATACCAAATCCTGTCCCGCTAAAGGGTGATTGGCATCAATTTCAATCTCTTCTTCTTCCACTTTCGTGACTACGACCGGGATCGTTTGTCCACTGGGGTGCTGCATAGAAAGCTGTTGACCTTCTTCCGGCTTGATCTCCGGAGGCAATTGATCTTTGGGCACCGTAAATACCATCTCAGGATTTTTTTCTCCATACCCTTCTGCACATGGAATGTTTGCGGTTTTGCTTTCTCCGACTTTCATTCCATTTACCGCCGCATCAAATCCGGCGATCATATTACCACTCCCTATCTCAAACTCCAACGGTTCACGCTCTCTGGATGAATCGAAGACCGTTCCATCTTTCAATTTTCCCGTGTAGTGAACTTTTACTTTGTCGCCGCTTTTCGCTTCAGCCATAATAAATGATTTTTAATTAATAGTATTTACATTATCTATTGAGAATCAACAATCTGTAAAAATAGCAAAAAAACAGTCGATGAAATCAACTTTGAAAATTTTTAATATTTTCTTATGATGAAATATTCTCCTTCAGATAATAGCTTTTCACCGCTCTTATTTCATTGAAAGTCACTTGAAATGGTAATTGTGTTCGGATTTCGTTCAATGGTGTTTCCCGGCTGACCTTCGGAAAATGTTTTAAAATCTCAGCTAAGCGCTCCTGCTCCATGATATCTGTCACGGGAATTTTATCTTCTTCATACAACTTCACCAGATGATTGAAGATTGTGTTTTTTGTCACCTGACGCAACGCTGCAATTTCTTCGATGCCCATCCCTTTCTCATAAAGCTCAAAAGTAATTTCGTGACTGCGAAGTTTTTTCTTCTTTTCCTTTTCCTTATTTACCCATTTTTCAGGTCTTTCAAATGATTTTCCTTTATAAAGTCTCTCATTTTTGAAGTCGGCATGCGTCAACTGCTCCAAAAAATCCCATAATTCATCGATCAGGCCGAAAGTTTCGCGCTGATGTTTTTTACTTCCCGTTATATATTCGATTTCTTTATAATATTCGGTAATGGGAATGATCAATTCTTTATGCAATCTGCTGGCAAAATATTCAATCGCTTCATGCAATCTTTTTTTCAAAGGATCCACTTCGGAATGATAAAAATACCGGCTTAGAAGATAATCCAATTCCCGGAAAAACTTTTCGCTGATCTGCTCACATTCTTTCAAATGTCCATTCATGATGGCAGGCGAAGGCCGGTTAACAACATTCAGATCTTTTTCGGCGGCTGATCGCAGCCAGGCATTAAGAGAATCCCGGATTTTCCAGAAGTGAAATATTTTCTTCAACCGCACCCCCAGATACTTTCGGCGGGCCTGATCGAGCGCTCCCTGCAATCTCTCCGGCGTCTGTTGACGTTGAAAAAAATCGATGACGGTCTGATCTACCCGGATGGCATCCATCTGCAAAGGGGTGCGGAAATAAACCCCCTCCAAGCTGCGACATCGACTCAATGCTACATAAACCTGTCCCGGTGCAAAGGAATGCGCCAAATCCAAAACCAGTTTATCAAAGGTCAGTCCCTGGCTTTTGTGAATGGTGATCGCCCAAGCCAGTCGTAAAGGATACTGCTTAAAACTTCCGATATTCTCCTGAACGATTTCATTGTCCGGACCAAGTTTGTACCGTTTGTTTTCCCAGGTGATTTTTTCCACTTCGATCTGATTTCCCTCATCTGTCGTGACGATGATCTCCTTACGATTAATCGACGCAATTTTTCCGATTTTACCATTAAAATATCTGCCCGATTCCACATCATTTCGAATAAACATCACCTGTGCTCCTTCCTTCAAGTTTAATTCTTCCGAAACAGGGTACGCACTTTCAGAGAAGGTTCCTTCCACTTCCGCCCGGAATCGGTACGATTTTCCCGGAAGCTGCCGCATCCGATCCCGGTTGATCTGTCGTGCAGTATGATTATGTGTAGTAAGCACAATCACATCTTTCAATTCCGATTCCTTTTCGCTTTTCATCTGCCGCTGATTGAGGTGTTTGATATCCTCATGGGTCATACTACCTATTCTGATACGATTCAGTATTTCCAAAAACCGATCATTTTTTTGACGATATACTTTTTGAAGTTCGATGGTCATTGCACCCAGATCTTTCCAGGATCGGGACTCGAAAAAATAAGCATTGCGATAATAAGGGCGTAAAGTATACCAGACATCATCACGGATCACTGGTGACAACTGAAACAAATCTCCTATTGCAAGGACCTGCACCCCACCAAAAGGCTGACTATTGTGCCGTACATATTTAAGCGCATAATCAACTGCATCCAAAAGATCTGCCCGCACCATGGAAATCTCATCGATGATAAGCAACTCCAATTCCTGAAACAATTTCCGTTTGTCTTTTCGATATCTCAGATGGCGTCCAAGACTGGATGGATTGTGTGCCAGATTGTGATCAACCGGGTCATTGACAGGTATAAATGCAATCAAAGGAAGTCCAAAAGTAGAATGAATCGTAGCTCCACCGGCATGGATCGCGGCTACTCCGGTGGGAGCCACCACCATCGTATTTTTCCGGGTTTTCTGAACAATATTTTTCAAAAACGTAGTTTTACCTGTCCCCGCTTTTCCTGTCAGAAAAAGAGAGGTATTCGTTTCCTCTATGAATTGTTCTGCTAATTGAAACTCCTGATTTATTTCCATAAGATTAAAAATACAATTTTATACCTGTTCTATAGAATTTAAAGCACAGATACTTCATCCGTCATTATTTCCACATCTTCATCAGTTTCAGGTATAGACGAAGTCTCAGCCCGATCAACCTGTGCTCAAATCAATAATAAACGGGTTAAAATGGCTCAATTAAAAAACTTCATTTAAATTTGTGAACAATATTAATATTTTCATCATTATAAAAGGAAACATGAACATGGATCATTTGTCTAAACTTTCTATTGATACCATCCGGACTCTGTCTATGGACGCGGTGCAAAAAGCAAACTCCGGTCACCCGGGAACACCGATGGCTCTTGCGCCGGTAGCGTATGTATTATATAAAAATATAATGAATCATAATCCCCGTAATCCACTTTGGATAAACCGGGATCGATTTATATTGTCCTGTGGTCATGCATCCATGTTACAGTATAGTATCCTTCATCTGACCGGGTATGATCTTTCTCTGGAGGATTTGAAGGATTTCAGACAATGGGGCAGCAAAACACCTGGCCATCCGGAGTACGAAGATACACCGGGAGTGGAGACTACCACCGGACCGCTGGGACAAGGTTTTGCCAATGCAGTCGGAATGGCAATCGCTGAAAAACATCTTGCCGCGATTTTCAATACCGATGAGTACAAAATATTTGATCATTACACCTATTGTGTATGTAGTGACGGAGATCTGATGGAAGGAATCTCCCATGAAGCCGCTTCGATTGCCGGTCATTTGGGTCTCGGTAAACTGATTTGTCTTTTTGACAACAATGACATCACCATTGAAGGAAAAGCTGGCCTGAGTTGTTCGGATGATCAGGTAAAAAGATTTGAAGCTCATGGATGGCATGTCATCGATTTAGGTTTTGAAGCCAACAATATCGAGGCAATCGAGAATGCTTTCAAAGAAGCTCAGAAAAACACAGATCAACCCAGTATGATCATCCTCAACACCCATATAGGGTATGGTTCTCCCGAAAAGCAAGACACCCCTGATGCGCATGGAGCCCCGTTGGGAGAAGAAGAAATCAAAAAAACGAAAGAATATTATAACTTCCCTTCTCAAGAGCCTTTCTTCGTACCGGAAGGAGTATATGAGCATATGCAATCAGTCATAAAAGAGGGTGCGGAAAAAGAAAGTTCATGGGAAGAAACGATCACTCAGTATCAGAAAGCTCATCCTGATCTGGCTGAAAAACTAAATCTTTATCTCAATAAAAGTTTCCCTGAAAACTGGGACGGCGATCTACCAACCTTCACGCCGGAAGATGGTCCGATCGCGACGCGTGCGATCAACAGCAATTTTCTGAATGCAGTATCTGGGAAACTCCCTTGGTTGATCGGAGGAAGCGCAGATCTTGAGCCCTCTACAAAAACCTTGATCAAAGACAGTCCTTATTTTCAAAAAGATGAACCAACAGGTCGAAATTTTGCCTGGGGGATTCGGGAATTGGGAATGGCGGCGGCATCCAGCGGGATTGTCCTTCATGGTGCATTGAGAGCCTATGCTTCCACATTTTTTGTATTTACTGATTATGCTCGTCCGGCGCTCCGCCTGGCTGCTCTGATGAAACAACCTGTGATTTATGTAATGACACATGATAGCATCGGGTTGGGGGAAGATGGTCCTACACATCAGCCGATCGAACATCTGGCTTCTCTGCGCGCAATGCCCAATATGGCTGTGATCCGACCGGCAGATGCCAATGAAACCATCGAAGCCTGGAAGGCAGCTTTGCTTCATCTGACAGGACCGACTACTCTGGTTCTTACACGACAAAATCTCCCTGTTTTGGATCAGAATAAATTCGCTTCTGCAGAAGGAGTTCACAAAGGTGCATACGTTGTTTCTCCTGAAAAAGGTGATAATGCGGATGCAATATTAATGGGAACGGGATCTGAAGTTCATCTTTTGCTGGAGGCTCAGGAAAAGCTGGCTCAGAAAGAAATTGATGTACGGGTGGTGAGCATGCCTTGCTGGGAGTTTTTCGAATCTCAATCTGAGGACTACCGGGAAGAAGTACTTCCTGCATCGATCAAAAACCGATTGGCAGTGGAGACAGGTGCTTCTCTGGGATGGTACAAATGGATCGGCTCCGCAGGAGATTTGATCACCATTGACCATTTTGGTGCGAGTGCTCCTTACCAGAAAAATATGGAAGAATTCGGATTTACAATTGAAAATATCGTTGACAAGACCGTCAAGATGATTCAGAAAAATACGTAATTCCTCGGAGGAAAGGACTTTAATTATTTTGACAATTCGACAACATGCAGAAACCACAATATGAGTTGGGTTTGATCGGACTGGGTACTATGGGACGCAATTTATTGATGAATATGGCGGATCATGGATTCTCGGTAGCCGGATATGATAATGATCCATCCAGGGTGGAACAAATCCTGAACACGGAGCATAATGAAAAAATTTCCGGCCAATCAAACCTCACCGATTTTATCGCGATATTAAAAAAACCAAGGGTGATCATGTTGCTGGTTCCTGCAGGTCGGATCGTCGACGATGTCATCGATGAAATCCTGCCCTTCCTGGAGAAGGGAGACATCATCGTCGATGGAGGAAACTCACATTACATAGATACCGAAAGACGAATCACTTATCTGGAAGAAAAAAACATCCAATTTGTAGGGATGGGTATTTCCGGAGGGGCTGAAGGAGCCCGGAAAGGTCCCAGCATGATGCCCGGCGGATCTCTCGAATCATGGGAAAGAATCCGCGCCATATTTGAGGCGGCTGCCGCCAAGGTAGACGGGACCCCCTGCGTGTCTTATATGGGTAAAAGAAGCGCGGGGCATTATGTAAAAATGGTTCACAACGGGATCGAATATGGCATGATGGAATTGATCGCGGAAACATATGATTATATGCGACGCGCATTGGGATGGGGCAACGAAAGAATCGCCGATGCATTTGACCGCTGGAACGATGGAAAACTCCATTCTTACCTGATCGAAATTACCGCCAAGGTGTTTCGGACCGGGGATCCTCTTGACTCAGGAGATCTGATCGATAAGATCCGCGATGAGTCCAAACAAAAAGGTACAGGAAAATGGACCTCACAAGATGCAATGGATCTTCAGGTTCCGGTGCCGGGCATCGATCTTGCGGTAGCGATGCGTGATTTGTCCGGTTATCTGTCAGAAAGAACTGTAGCAGCGGAGATTCTGAAAGGACCAGAAAATTCTTCTTCGGACAAGCATTCGGATGGTAGGATTCAAAAGCTGGAAAACGCCCTCTATTTTGGTTTTCTGATCAATTTTGCACAGGGAATGGCATTGTTGAAAAAAGCTTCACAAACATTTGAATATGGATTGTCCCCTACTGAAATAGCAAAAATATGGAGAGGAGGATGCATCATCCGGGCCGCAATATTGGAAGATATCAGAAAAGCATTCGATCAGAATGAAGATCTGAAAAATATCATGCTGGATCCACATATCGCAGAGCAACTAAACAAATATCAGAAAGATACCAGAGAAATCAGTATTTCCATGATCCAAAAAGGAATTCCGGGAATGGCGCTTATCAACGTAATTTCCTACTTTGATGCTTACCGTTCTCCGCGGCTTCCGGCCAACCTGATCCAGGCTCAACGAGATTTCTTCGGAGCTCATGGATTCGAAAGACTGGATCGTGAAGGTGTATTTCATGCAGATTGGGGGAAGCCCTGATCATGTAAAAAGTAAAATGATATGAGAAAAAAAATAAAACTCCCTCCAACCATTCTGGTCATTTTTGGTGGAAGTGGTGATCTTACCAACCGTAAACTGATCCCTGCTCTATACAATCTTTTTCTCGAAAATCAACTGCCTGAAAAATTCACCATTATTGGACTTGGAAGAACTGAATATTCAGATGAAGAATTTCGTAAACATCTGCGTAAAGGACTGGATGAATTTTCCCGAAGTGGTGCTTCTAAGGATGAAGAATGGGATTCATTTAAAGAAAGAATTCAGTATCAATCTGCCGATCTTTTTGATGATCAGTCTTATCAAAAATTAGCGAAAAAACTACAGTTGATCGGGAAAGACTGGAAGGAGGAAGCCAATACAATTTTCTATTTTGCAATATCTCCTCATCTGATCCAGCCCGTAGCAAAGAATATAGGACGAAACAATCTCTGCGACAACCGTGAAAGAACAAGGATCGTAGTGGAAAAACCATTCGGAAATGATCTGGAAAGTGCACAAAATCTCAACCGGCTCCTCACCAAGATTTTTCGGGAGGAGCAGATCTACCGAATCGATCATTATCTGGGTAAAGAGGCGGTTCAGAACATGCTCGTTTTCCGGTTTGCAAACATCCTTTTTGAACCGGTATGGAACCGGAATTACATAGAACATGTGCAGATCACTGCTTCGGAGACGGTAGGTGTAGAAGAACGGGGCGGATTTTATGATGAGACAGGAGCACTCAAAGATATGATCCAAAATCATGTGCTGCAGCTTTTGTGCTTCACAGCTATGGAACCTCCGGTTCGGTTTACAGCAGATGAAATCAGAAATCGCAAACTCGATGTCCTTCAGGCGATCCGAAAATACAAAGGAAGAGAAATTTTTGAAAACTCAGCTCGAGGTCAATATGGGAAAGGATGGATCAAAGGAACAAAGGTAAAGGGATATAGAGAAGAAGATAAAGTAGATCCGGGTTCCTCTACTGAAACTTTTGCCGCTATTCGGTTTTTTATCGACAACTGGCGCTGGCAGGATGTACCTTTTTATGTGCGATCGGGAAAAAGAATGCCGGAAAAAATGTCAATTATCGCCATCCAATTCAGAGCAGTTCCGCACAAACTGTTTCAAAACTCAACAACAGAGCACATGATCCCAAACAGGATCATCATCAGTATTTCACCCGGCACCGGGATCAAAATCCGGTTTCAGGCAAAGAAAATAGGTTTGGATATGCAACTGCAACCCGCTGAATTCACATTTGACTATTCAGGTCTGTACGAAAATGATCAGCCGGAAGCATATGAAAACCTGCTACATGATATCATGGAAGGCGATGCAACTTTATTTATGCGATCGGATGAAGTGGAAGAAGCCTGGAAAGTGGTCATGCCCTTTGTAGAAGCATGGGAGCAGCACAAACCTGAAATATTTCCCAATTACCGATCCGGTCAATGGGGACCTGAAGAGGCAGAAGGCCTGATCGCAGAGGATGGATATCACTGGATAACGACACCTATTGAATGAATAGGGGTATGACTTCTGATTAATTATTACATTTTTTTATCTTCAAAAGTATAAAAACATAAAAATCGACAAAGAATGGCAAAACCAAATTTACATATTTTCGAAAAAGAGAAGGACTGGGAAAATGCTGTTTTGGATTTCATCACGGCAACCATTGCAGATGTATTGAGTGAAAAGGATTACTGTACCATCAGTTTATCCGGAGGTAGTACTCCTAAAAGAATTTATGAGCTTCTCGCCGAAAGCGGATCCCGGCGAGGAATTGATTGGGACACCATTCATTTGTACTGGGGTGATGAACGGGGCGTACCGCATGATCATGAAGATTCCAATTACAAAATGGTTAAAGAAGCTCTTTTGGATCATATCGATATCCCCGAAGATCAAGTATTCCCTATCCCACATCCTCAGCAACCGGAAAGTGCTGCGAAAGTATATGGTCTTCAATTGCAAACCGAGTTTGGCTCCGAAGGAAATACTTTTGACCTCAGCCTCCTCGGCATGGGTGATGACGGACACACTGCTTCCATATTCCCTCATACACCTCTCGTCACGGAAAAGAAAGCCTGGGCTAAAGAGGTTTATTTGAAAGAGGCAGACACGTACCGGATTTCTGTGACGGCTCCTGTCATCAACCGATCTGGACGAATTGCGTTTTTGATCAAGGGAGCGGGCAAAGCAAAAGCACTGCACGAAGTCCTGAAAGGGAATGATCAGCCGGAAGAATATCCTGCACAACTGATCAGAAAATCACCGGATGTGCATTATTTTTTGGATGAGGAAGTGGCGCGCGATCTGTAATCGATCTATAAAGAAGGAATGGAAGTCGGTTTTCTTGAATTATGTGAAGAAGAAAGAATAACGATAACAAAAACGATCATCACCGGTGCCAACAAAATCAACCATCCGTAAGAAGGTGATTTTCGACCCGTGATCGGATTATAAGTAAAACAGGAAAATAAATGATTCTGACCGGGAAGTGGATAGGACAGGATAAATTGATGATTTAATTCTGACAGTAATGAAGAAAATGCTTTTGCTTCCCGGAGTCCTGTCTGCTTGCGCACGATATATCCATCTTCGTTGATTCCCACGATCGTCGCCTCATGATCAAACTGAGCAGTATTCTCATCCCACACCGGAAAAAAATCAACGGAACCTGTGATTTCCTCAATTTGATCTGTCACGGCAAAAATCCACCGCTCGTCATTGAGCAGACCATATGCTTTGGCCAGTCTTTCCATATCTTCGATCTGGTCATGTGGATCGAAACTCAATACCAGAATTTTGAATTTTTGCCGGGGATTCAAAAGATGAACATTTTCACTTAACCTCATTAAAAAGGGATTACATATTCCGGTACATCGGGTAAAAATGAGTGCCAGTACAAGCGGAGACTCCTGATAAAGTTTTGAAAGATATATTTCTTTGTTCTTGATGGACAGTTGAATGTCCGCCACTTTTTCATACAATCCGGTCTCTTCCGACAAGGGATACACCGGCTGAGAGAATAGATTTCCCCAGGCTAAAATCATAATTACGATCGAGCAAATAATAGATTTATACATTTTTTCAAAATATCTCCTGTCAACCAAACAATTGCCACCAGATAAATAATCGCAAAGAAAGCACCCATCGTGGCATAAATAGCTCCGGAGTTTAACTCCTGTGGATAATTCGAAAATCTTCGTGGAATGGAATCGGCTCCTGCCAGATAAAAAGCGAGTACAAAACCAAAACCACCTACCAATAATAAAATGGACAACCATTTTTGGTATCTAAAATCTCTATTTTCAGACTGAAATTCGCGGGATGACACCCAACTAAAGAAAGTAAGACAAAATAAGACATTTCCCATCGCATTGTAGGTGTGAAAATGAGCCGGAACCCACATCGTATTGTGCAGCAACATATTATTGGATATCGTCGAATCAATCAATGCACCTATCCCCCCGATGACCCATCCAACAACTCCAATCAGAAAAAGAATATTAGCGAGTGGCCATTTAATTGGTCGTTTGTAAATAAGGGTGATCACACTCAATACAGTAACTGCTGCCGCTGGCAAACTGGCAAAATAAGAAGCCATCTGACCAATGATTTGAAATTTTTCCGGCTGAACAAAGTCATATACATATGGTGGAAAAAAGCAGTGAGGATAAAAATCATCGTCAAATTCCAGCCCAAAGCAATGTACCATGAATTTTTAAATCTGGGTTGTCCGCTCAATTCCGGCATCAATTCATACAGTACTGCAAGGCCCAGATACAGTGCTTCATTGGCAATTGTATGTCCAAAAAAATAGGTTAGGTTTTTCATAAGCAGCGGATCACTTTGGATCGCTCCATCGCTAAAAAACTCCATAAATAACAGAGTGAAGAGGATGACAGCTGTGATCAGCGCTACCAGAATCCCAATCAAAGTAACCGTAGAAATCAAAATAAAAGGCGGCGTTTCCTCTTTTGGTTCTTTTCTTGAAATATGAGGCCATGCCAAGGCACGAAAAAGCGAATAATTTTTTAAGATCGATCTCAGCAAACCGACCGACCATATGGTCCAAGTCACGGTCAAAACAGACATGCTGATCAAGAACATGGGGGTCGCCCATTTTTCCCATGCCACATAAAAGGGTAACGGATATAAGAAGGTCCACCCTCCATGAAACTTCCCGATAAGAGTGGAAGCCCACAATAACACCACTCCCAAAACTGTTCCCCCAAATGCCCACCAATTCAAGGCTACCGAAACCCGGATATACCGGTTCATGAGATAACGTACCGCCACCAAACCCGCAACGGTCCATATCCCGATCATCGTCATGCCATGTGAAGTCATGATCGAATAAAATTCGCGGGGTCCCAGATCGATATGATTCCCTTGATTCAATCGCAAGATGATGCCAAAAACAATCGTCACCACAAACAAAACAAGTAGGGTGATGATCCAGAGGGCGGTGATACGTTTCATTGAAGATGAAGCCATAAATAAGATTATCTAACGGTAAATGCAGATTTCATCATTGCGTGCCCCATTCCACAAAACTCAAGACAAAAAATCTGATAACTACCCGGTTCAGTAAACTTCCAGCGAAGACGATTGACATAGCCGGGCATGGCTTGAGTCTGAGTGATCAGTTCAGAATGTTCGTTGTAAATCGCAAACCCATGGTTGACATCGAGACTTGTCACCCGAAATTCCACTATTTCATTCACAGGGATTATAATTTCTTCCCGGGGAGGAGATTGATAAGGATCGACTGCCTGATGCGACATCAAATAAGAATATTGTCGCGCCGTCGCATAAACAACTTCTGTCGGTACCTCTTCAGCATACAAATAATAAGGAGATCGAGGCAAAGTCACCAGAAGAAGAACAACCAAAACAAAAAACCATCCAAGGAAAAAATAGAATCGTATTTTTTTCGGATGTTTTATTCCTGCTGATTCCCCGGAGCTACTTGATGATCGATGATAGATCACACCAAAAACAATCCCGACAATCATCGTGAGAAAAAGAAAAAGAAATAATATCCATAGCTGTGGTTTCATCAATATAGGTTTATACAGCATTTCTCCCTATAAATCTACAATTAAGGACATCAATGTCCTAGTTATTATGAAAACTTTATCATTCCTTGTTTTTAACTAAAAAATCATCGATAAAGCACCATAAAAAAAGAATATAGAATACTAAAAACACGCGTCACACCATGGACAGTGAGAAATCATGGTCAATAAAAGAATATATCCAATACCCGATCTCTTCGAAAATCGACTCAATTATTGAATCTCCTTATCTTTCTTCCGATCCCACAGGATTTCTGTTTGAATTAGAAGATCTTGTATTTTTTGATCCAGTCGTTCCTTTTCTTCTGGTGACACCCCGTTTTCTTCCGCTTTTTTCAGTTCGATCTCAAGATCATTTTTATCGGATTCCAGCTTGATCAATTCATCTCTTTCCACCGTATCGGCAGATTCGAGCTGTGACTTGATCAGATCAAAAAGATTTTCTACCTGATCGAATAGACCTTCATACTTCCCTTGTTCCATCCGTTCCTTTTCATTGACTACGAATCCAAACAGACTTTCTCCAAGGTCTTTTACTTTGTCAATGATTTCCTGTGATTCTGTTTTTTCATGTGAATCACCAAAGAAATAGTTGTATCCTACAATCAGGACAACCAGCATCAAAGCCCATCTAAAGATCGTTCGCATTTCTTACCTTTTGAATATAAACTGTAAATTTCAACTAAATATTCGATTATTAAGTTTATCATACCGATATATCCATATATTTTTGTCATTTTAAATTATTATCATCGTCAATATGAGGAAACTTGATCTTACAGCGATAGAATCGAAATGGAAAAAATACTGGGAGGAAAACAAAACCTATAAGGTAGATAATGATTCTTCCCTGCCCAAATATTATGTTCTGGACATGTTTCCGTATCCTTCCGGAGCGGGTCTGCATGTGGGGCATCCATTAGGATATATCGCTTCAGATATTTATGCGCGGCAAAAACGAATGTCGGGATTCAATGTTCTTCATCCCATCGGGTTTGATTCGTTTGGGCTTCCAGCAGAACAGTATGCGATCCAGACGGGCATCCATCCGGCTCAGAGTACAGAGGATAACATGAACCGGTATCGCGAACAACTTTCGAATCTCGGATTTTCCTTTGATTGGGACAGAGCCATCGCGACCAGTGATCCCTCCTATTATAAATGGACACAATGGATTTTCATCCAGATGTTTTCACACTACTATGACACAAAAAACGATACTGCCGCTTCGATCGATGATTTGATCAAGCACTTCGAACAGCATGGTTCTCACGGAATCCATGCAGCCAATGATCTGGAGAAAAGTTTCGATGCAGCAGAATGGAAAACTTTTTCGGATAAAGAAAAATCAGATATCCTAATGCATTTCCGACTGGCCTACATCAAAACCGGATATGTGAACTGGTGTGAAGAACTGGGAACGGTTCTTGCCAATGACCAGATCAAAGATGGGGTTTCGGAAAGAGGTGGGTACCCTGTAGTAAGAAAAGCGATGACGCAGTGGTATTTGCGTATTACTGCCTATGCCGAACGGCTTCTTGCCGGTCTTGAAGAGATTGACTGGCCGCTCCCCTTACAGACGATGCAAGATAACTGGATCGGAAAATCGACGGGTGCGACGATATATTTTGACATCATCGATCATGACAAAACCCTCGAAATTTATACCACCCGGCCTGATACGATATTCGGTGCGACATTTATGGTCCTTGCCCCGGAACACGAGTGGATCTCTGAAATCACGACTCCTGAGCAAAAACAAAAAATCGAAGAATATATCGAATACGTAAAGAGCAGGTCCGACATCCAGAGAATGGCTGAGAAAAGTGTGACGGGTGAATTCACAGGCGCATATGCCCGCCATCCATTCACAGGAGATCCCCTCCCGATCTATATCAGTGAGTATGTATTGATCGATTATGGTACAGGTGCGATCATGGCGGTTCCGGCAGATGATGAGCGGGATCATGCCTTTGCCACCCAATTTGACATCCCGATCATCGAAGTAGTCGACCGGTCCCAATATCCGGAAGCTACGCGGGAAGATTTGGTGGGAACCATGATCAACTCGTCGTTTCTCGATGGTCTGGAAGTAGAAGAAGCCATCCGGATCACCATCGAAAAGCTGGAAGAGGAGAAGATGGGACATAAGAAAATCAACTACCGATTACGGGATGCAAACTTTTCGCGTCAACGGTATTGGGGGGAACCTTTCCCCATCATCTATGATAAAGAAGGAATTCCTAAGACCGTTCCTTTGGATGAATTGCCGGTCGTCCTGCCTGATACAGAAGATTTCCGTCCGGCACGGGATGGACGATCTCCACTGGCACGGCTGGAAGAATGGGTAAAGTATGATGATGAGCACACCCGGGAAACTGATACGATGCCTGCCGTCGCCGGATCCAGCTGGTATTATTTACGGTATATGGATCCGCACAATAAGGAAGCCTTTGCCGATCCTGAAGCGATCCGGTACTGGCAAAATGTTGATATGTATGTAGGAGGTGCTGAGCATGCCGTAGCTCACTTGCTTTATGCCCGATTCACGCATCATTTTTTGTACGACCTGAAATATGTTCCTACAAAAGAACCTTTTCAAGTGCTGATCAACCAGGGAAAGATCCAGGGAATCATCGAATACATTCTTTTGAAAAAAGATACAGCCGGGAAACAAGAGTTTTACTCTGCAGACATGATCGATGCGAATGATCTGGATCAATATGCCAAAATTCCGATTTTGATCGACTTTGTCTCCGACTATGGGATGGAGAGTAGTCACTTGACCAAGGAAGGACTTGATCAGTATATCGCCTGGGCGCCTGATTTTAAGAATGCTGTTTTCCATGGTAAAAACGGTACTTACCGCGCCGGAAAAATGCTGAAGGGCGACGAAGCTAAATTTAAATATCACACAATTTCGGAGCAAGGGAAAATGTCAAAGTCTCAGTACAATGTGATCAATCCGGATGACATCGTGGATCAGTTCGGGGCAGATTGTTTCCGTATGTATGAGATGTTTTTGGGTCCGATAGAACAAGACAAGCCATGGAACACCCATGGGATTGAAGGGATTGCCAAATTCATAGCACGGGTTTGGAGTCTTTTTCGGGATCAGGAAGGAAATGATTTGCTCAACGATGAAAAACCAACCGGTGAAGAATTGAAAGTCCTGCATACCGCCATCAAAAAAGTACGTGAAGATTCATCGAAATTTTCCTTTAATACTTGTATCAGTGCCATGATGGTCGCGGTCAATGAATGGAGGAAACTCGATTGTCATAAAGTCGATATTCTTCATCCTTTTGTACGACTCCTTGCTCCTTTCGCACCTTTTATTACAGAGGAACTCTGGGAGATGCTGGGAGAAAAACCAAGTGTACATCATGCCCAATTGCCGGAATATGACGAAAGCCTGCTGGTAGATGATGAAGTGGAATATCCGCTCTGTATCAATGGTCGTAAACGAGCCGCAGCAAAATTTCCAGCAGATCTGGATCAGAAAACACTGGAAGAAAAAGCGCGGCAGGTGCCCGATCTTCAAAAATGGCTGGATGGAAAAAATGTAGTCAAAGTCATTATCGTCCCAGGACGGATGATCAATTTTGTTGTCAAATAAAAGTCAAAATCATGTATTATCAATCATTTCGATTATTCTTTTTGCTCAACATGGTCCTCTTGCCAATGATAGGATATAGTCAGGAGCTGTATGGAGATTATATCGATCAGGCTCAGAAGATTGCCCAAGAAATCATCATCACAGATGGTCATGTCGATTTTCCGTACCGTTTCAGGTCAATTCTTGGTGAAATCACAGCAGAAAATCAAGAGTATGCCATTCGTTTTCCACGTGCCGAGTTTGACTATGAAAAAGCAAAAGAAGGAGGACTGGATGCTCCCTTTATGAGTGCCTATATTCCTGCCAGCTATCAAAACAAAGATGGAGGACGGGCTTTAGCAGACTCACTTATCGCCTTCGTTGAATGGATGATCGAAGCATATCCGGACCGGTATGCGACTGGTGATACTCCGGCTCAAATAGCGGAACACAAGAAGAAGGGATTGATCTCTCTGCCGATCGGATTGGAAAATGGAGCACCGATCAGAGACGATCTTGACAACGTCAATTATTTTTTTGAGCGCGGGATCCGCTATATCACTCTGACACATAGCAAGTACAATCAAATCTGTGATTCTTCCTATGATCAGGATCGAAAATGGAATGGATTGAGTCCTTTCGGTCATGAAGTGGTCCAGCGAATGAACGAGGTCGGAATGATGATCGATGTGTCTCACATCTCCGACAGTGCATTTTATCAAGTGATCCGTGCTACGAAAACACCCGTCATCGCCAGTCATTCTTCCTGTCGGAAGTTCACACCCGGATTTGAAAGAAACATGAGTGATGACATGATCCGCGCTTTGAAGGATAACGGAGGGGTCATCCAAATCAACTTCGGTTCTGATTTTTTGGATGGAGAAGTATCAGACAACCGCAATGAGTTTCAGAGTGCCTGGCGAAAACATTTGCTGGACAATGATATCTCACCCGATGACCCCAATATCGCAACGATCCGATCTCAGTTTATGACTAATTTTGGACGTCCGATTTACAGTACTGTGTACAAAGTAGCTGATCATATAGATCACGTGGTCGATATCGCCGGGATTGACTATGTAGGATTGGGGTCTGACTTTGATGGAGTGGGCGATTCACTACCCATTGGACTCAAAACGGTAAAGGACATCCCTAATCTGATCGCAGAACTTCTTAGAAGAGGTTACAGCCGTGAGGACATTGAAAAAATCTGTTACAAAAACGTATGGAGGGTATGGAATGAAGTACTCGAATATGCAAGAAACTAAAACCTCGACATCGACAGAATACCACACCCCGATGACCCGGGAGGTGAAAAGTATTCGAGAATTGCAGGAAATGATCGCTCTGGGGCAACCGCTCGTAAATCTGGCTTTTCAAAACATGGATCTTACGAGTCTGACAGACACCCTGATCAATTCAGGTATCCGGGAATCTTTATTTTTAGGATGCCTTCTTGAAAATCGGGCTGCATGTCGTCTTCAAAGGGAAAATTATATTTTTCCAATAATGGATCTCCCCTACCCGATTTATCCAAACAGACTTTATTCGGCGGAAGATTTATATGAAAATTATGTGCGGACAGATCCGGATAGTTTTTATGACACCACGGATCAAAAGATCTACCGTCACTTCATCCACACGGGAAAATATACAACTGATATCAAAGAATCGCTCGCACGCAGTCTTCACGATCAGTCGATCACCAGTTCTTTAGAAGATTTTATCATACAATATGATCCTCTGTCACTCATCGCCGTGATGGGAGGACATCAGATGTCCCGACGGAGTAGCCAATACCGGCAGATCGTTTTTCTTTCAAAATATCTGACGGAAAAAGGGAAACTGATGCTGTCCGGAGGTGGTCCCGGTGCTATGGAAGCCACCCATGTCGGCGCCTGGCTGGCAGGTCAGACAGAATGTACTGTCCTGGAAGTTTTGAAAATTCTGGGAACGGCACCTGATTTTGAACATGAAAACTGGCTGAACACGGCATTTTATATTTTGGAAAATTTCGAAGGTGGAGATATGCCCAGTCTGGGAATTCCCACCTGGCTGTACGGGCATGAACCCCCTACCCCATTTGCCACCCACATCGCCAAGTATTTCACAAACAGCATCCGGGAAGAAGGTTTGCTCGCTCTGGCAAAAGGAGGAGTCATATTTACTCCGGGTAGTGCGGGCACCAGCCAGGAAGTATTTCAGGAGGTCACTCAAAACCATTATTTAACACTGGGAATCGCCAGCCCGATGATATTTTTCGACTCTCATTTCTGGACAGAGGAATGGCCGGTCTATCCTGTTTTAGAGAAACTTCACAAAGAAAATAAGCTTCAGCATTTAGACTTAGGAATCTATGACCAGGTGGGGCATATCGTAGCTCATCTCAACCGGTTTTATGATCGTTTCAAAAATGAAAATTCAACCGTATGAGATGTTTCAATTTTCTCCTTGTATCATTTCATCCGGCTTTACGGCACGCAAGATCTCTCTTTTACCAGGAGGCCCGGGTAACTTTTCTACATCAAATCCGGCTTGGATCAAATGTCTCCGCACCGATGATTTTGATGAAAATGTAATCCAGATTCCACCGGGCTTTAACATGGAAAAACACAGTTCCATGATCTCCAGATCCCAAAGTTCGGGTTGTGCACCGGGTGCGAATGCATCGTAATAGATGATATCATATCTTCCAGACTCTATATGAATATCATCCGGAAACTTTCCTGCTATCTTGTGTAAAGTAAATTGATCGTTGACAATCACTTCTGTATTCCAGGGTGCTTCGTGAAGACCCAGAAGCCGATTCGCTGAATTTTCGTCCGGGAAAGGAAATTTCATCTCTCGGATCACATCCGGATCAACCGGATATTGTTCTATCGTCGTATAGTGAATCCTGACGTTTGCTTCTATTGCCGTCTCCATTGTGCAAACCGCATTGAGTCCACTTCCAAATCCCATCTCAAACACGAAGATATCCCCGGAGCTCTGACCGGTGACCAGATCGAGTCCTTTTCCAATAAAAATATAATTGGTTTCGGTCCATGCTCCATGACGCGAATGATACATTTCATCCAGATGTGCATGAATCAAAGAAGATGATCCATCCCCTGTAATGACTTTTTCAGGTGATGAAAACGATTGTTTTTTCATATACAAATGCCTTGAAAGACGATGACCGACTAATCAAACCTTGAGCGGAAACAGTTGCCGCCCGCAAATCCGTCGTTATTTGGTCGTCACCTCTTCTTTTTCATCAAAACCCTGAATACCGACCACTGTGGTATACTTCATGATATGTCTCTTTCCGGGATTGATGATCTTATAAGCAGATTGCAAAGCAAGAGTCGCTTCATGAAATCCACACAGAATCAATTTCAATTTTCCAGGATATGTATTGATATCTCCCACAGCGAAGACGCCATCTACATTGGTGCTATAGTCAAAAGTATCAACGACGATCGCATTTTTTTCGATCTCGAGTCCCCACTCTCCAAGAGGTCCCAATCGAGGGCTCAATCCAAATAAAGGCAACCAGGCCTCGGTATATTTTTCTTCGATTCGGCCATCCGTGTGCTTGACCACGACGGTATCCAGTTCGTCCGTCCCTTTCACATCAATCACCTCTGCATTGGTGATCACTTTGATTTTGCCGGCATCTTGCAGATCATACATCATTTGAACAGAGTCAAGATGGCCCCTGAAATTTTCTCTTCGATGAATCAAAGAAACCGAACTCGTCACTTCATTTTCAGCAAAATAATTCGCCCAGTCCAAAGCAGAATCTCCACCACCGGAAATCACCACTTCTTTCCCCGCGAAAAAGTCGGGATCCCGCACAAAATAATAGACTCCTTTACGTTCAAATCGGTCGAGATTTTCTATTCGAGGTTTTCTTGGTTCGAATGAACCCAGACCACCTGCGATAATCACAACAGGTGCCCGGTGTCGGGTGCCAAGATTTGTGGTTACGATAAACTGCCCTTCGTCATCTTTTTCAAGCGTTTCTGCACGCTCACCCAGTGTATAAGTGGGCTTGAAAGGAGCGATCTGCTCTAAAAGATTGTCAACCAGATCTCCTGCCAGTACTTCAGGATATCCCGGAATATCATATATAGGTTTTTTAGGATATAATTCACTCAGTTGCCCACCCGGCATCGGCAGGGCATCGATGAGATGACATCTTAATTTCAATAATCCTGCTTCAAAAACTGTAAAAAGTCCAACCGGTCCCGCTCCTATAATCAGTACTTCTGTTTGTATCATGTTGTAAATTAAAATTTCATAGTTTTCATTCCATCTGTATTTCTTCAGGATGCATCCATTCTTCAAGATGGAACCATTCACACCTGATATGTAAATAAACAGATGATACTTTGGTTCAAAGAAATTTTAGTTGAATGGTATCCTTCATTCATTACCCATCCAATTATTTGGCCGCAAAGATACGATCATATTTTACTTCATCACAAAATATCGGATTCTTCTCCTGATATCTCCACGATTCACCCAACAAAAACTTCCTATTTCCTTTTCAACTGATCCGAGTCATCCTGATAAAGTCATCGAGTCGGTTTTATAAAATCCAAGAATATTCATACGAGAATCTTGATCTATTTCCAAAATCCCAAAACTATTGTTTTCCATCCCGCTCCCTTCGATCGCTGCTTTCATAGTATAATAAGTGATCCCATTGATTTGATGCAAATCCCCCTTATGATCATGTCCTTGAACGACGAGCAAGACCTTTCGGGATTTTTCAAGAAGAGCACGCACTTCTCCGGAATTACTCACACAATAATTTTTATTACCCTCTTTCTCATCCAGCCTCTGATGAACAAAAACTATCGAAGGTTTGTCCGTAGCATTCAAATCTTTTTCCAACCAATCCATCTGATCCTGCGGAATGTAGCAGTCCTTCCAATCAAAATTACCATGATCGTAAGGGATGCCTGCAGAAGTGTAATTGGCATCCAATACAATAATATGAAAACCGTTTTTATCAAATGAATAAAAATTTTTTGCTTGTTCAAAACCTGTGTTCGTCACTCTCTTCAAAAACTGCTCCTTCGAAATACTATCGTGATCATGATTTCCAAGAACATGGTAGGTAGGACCCAGAAAACGATTGAATTCACGAACCATCGTTTCCAAATAGATTAAGGTGTTCTTTTCAGATGGTTCTTCATCCTGATCTTTGAAATCTCCTACCTGAATCAAAAAATCCACTTTTTCCCGATTCATCACCCGAACACATTCTACCAACTTATCAAGCGACTCCTGATAATACCGATTGCTTTTACCGGTCGTCGGCCGGTCTGCGTAATGGAGATCGGTTATCATTCCGATCCGGATCGACTGGGATGGGACAAAAGATGAAATTGGCCGCAAAACAAGACCTCCGAATAAAACAGTAGACGTGTAGAGAAATTCTTTTCTGTCCATTTGATTTGAAGCTAAATGGTTATTGATTTCAAAACTACCATATATTCATAGAATCACAAAAGGGATGCTCATTATATCCTTTCGATTTCAGCGACTATTTTTAAAGTCAGAAAAATATCGAAAAACATCAAAAACATGCAGTGTTACTTCTATCATAGCAAAAGATTTGAATCAACGCTAAACAGAAGAGCGTGGAAATTTTTACTAAAATAGATAAGGAAGAGTATCCATCAAAAAACAATAAAGTATGATCATTGAAGGAATCAAAATCACTCATCCGGAAAAATTAATTTTCCCTGAAAAGAATCTTACAAAGAAAGATGTGGTTCTCTATTATGACAAAATATCCGAATACATTCTCCCCTATCTCAGAGACCGACCGCTTACCCTGCGTCGTTTTCCGGAGGGAATCGATAAAGATGGATTTTACCAGAAAAACATTCCGGATTATTTTCCCGATTTCATCCATCGTATAGAAGTTTCCACCCAGGAAGGCAAGAATATTCAAACCTATTGTAACACCAAAAAAGAATTGATCTATCTGGTCAATCAAAATACAATCTCATTTCATCCCTGGTTATCCACCATTGATCATATCAATCAACCAGATAAAATAGTCATCGACCTGGATCCTTCCCGCCAAGATTTTGAGGAAGTAAAAGCGGCAGCGAAAATCATCCACACTTATTTGACAGATCAGGATATACAATCCCAGGTGATGACCACCGGTAAAAATGGATTGCATATATGGTTTTCGGTTTCCCCGGATCAGGAATTTGACCAGCGTCGTGAAAAACTCAAGAATCAAGTAAAACTTCTGGTAGATCAAAATCCATCCTTATTTACTATGGAATTAAAAAAATCGGAAAGGAAAAACAAAATTTTCATTGACTACCTGAGGAATGCATATGGCCAGACATCCGTATCTCCCTATTCTTTACGTTCACACGAAGAAGCAGGAGTCGCTACTCCGATCGAATGGACGGAGTTAAACACCATATCATCTTCCACCCAATATAACTATTCGAATATCCTTCGGAGATTAGGACAGAAAACATCAATTCAATGATTTATCAAAAACGTTCAATATTATTCGAATACCATCATTTTATCAATTTAATTATCTTCACCTTAGAGGATCAGGTAAAAAATCAAAACAGGAAAGACATAAAACATCTATTGTACTTTAATATTGCCCTTTTTTAATTCATGGCCCTTCTTCAGACTTATCGAAGAAGGGTTTTTTATTTCTTACTATCAAAGAGCCGCGCCTTAATTTTCCGATTGAATCCTGAAATATTCTTATATTTATCGAAAATATAAATGTTATAAATATGAGACATTATGTTTGGTTCGTATTCGGAATCTTTTACAGTTTATTATTGGGTTTGATCGCAGGTTGTTCTTCTTCACCTCAGCTCTCAAGTGAACGATCTACCCTTGAGGACGCAGTTGATTCCATCAAAACAGCCTATATTCCTGACAGAAGAGTTCAGATTTTTGATTTTGATTTGTCGGATGATGGTCTCCGTCTCCTGGGAAAAACATCCAATCCGGAATCATACCAGGCGGTGCAGGATCTTCAGACGAGATATCCCCGGCTGAACTTAGATTCCTTCTCTCTGGTGGAGCCCATAGGGAGGGCATTGATCAATGTATCCGTAGGCAATATTCGTTCCTTTGCCCGGCACAGTAGCGAATTATCCACACAAGCTTTGATGGGACATAAAATGATCGTGTGGGAAAAACGGGGTGGATGGTATTATATCCAGACGCCAAACGAATATTTGGGATGGATCGATTCCGGAGCGCTCAAAATATTGTCCGAAGAAGAACAGCGTGAATATCAACAAGCTGATAAAATGATGTATCGGGATGACTTTGGCTTCTGTTATGCAGAGCCGGATGCTTCGAGTCCAGTAATATCGGATCTCACAGCAGGAAATATATTCCGTAAAAAAGGTATGAGTGGTGGTATGATACATATCGAGCTTCCGGATGGAAGATCGGGTTATATTCCTTCAAATACCGCAGTGGATCTGGAATCATTACGATCCAGTGAAATTCCGGATTGGAATTCGATCAAAGAAACTGCCTTCCAATTTTTGGGACGTCCCTACCTTTGGGGAGGAACTTCCGGGAAAGGCGTAGATTGCAGCGGATTCACCAATATGGTTTATTATCTCAATGGTTTGGAATTGCCTCGTGATGCATCACAACAAATAAAAAAAGGAATCGAAATACCTGTGGATGATCGCCTGACAGAGGTGGAACCAGGTGATTTTCTCTTTTTTGGCACCAAGGACGAAGACGGAAGACCGGATCGTGTGACGCATGTTGCCATCTATCTGGGGGATGGAAAAATGATTCATTCATCTGAGCGTGTTCAGGTCAATAGTTTGTTCCCCGAAGATCCTGATTTTGCCCCTTCGCGCAAAGAGACTTTATTGATTGCAAAAAGAATGATCACAGATAAAGCCATGGATCCGGAGCTTCAATTAAAAGCGATCAATGAAGATCCGGGATATGGATTTTACTGATCAGGTAAAGATTTATAGGTAAAATAAAAAAGGGTTTATTCCTGCAGGAATAAACCCTTTTTTATTACTCTGTAATTTATTCAAATCGGTTGATCCACACCGGATCGACCCGTTTAAAATATTTTATAGATTAGCCAGTCTCACGGTCAATTCACCCAGTCGCTTTGCAAAACCAGCTTCGTTATCATACCAGCTCACTACTCGGATAAAATCATCACGCGCAGTAGTGAGTTCCGAATCAAATATCGAAGAATAAGGTGAACCGATGATATCGCTGGATACGATCGGATCTGTCTCATACTTCAACACTCCTTTGAGGTCTCCATCAGCCGCTTCAGCAAAGACTTTATTCACTTCCTCTGCGGATGCAGGATTTTTCACACGTACTGTCAGATCGATAATAGAACCAGTCAGGGTTGGTACACGGAATGCAACCGCCATAATTTTGTCACCGATCGGAGGATATACTTTACTTACTGCTTTCGCCGCACCTGTACTCGTGGGAATAATATTTTCAGCAGCTGCCCGTGCTCTTCGCAAATCTTTGTGAGGAGCATCTTGCAAGTTCTGATCAGAGGTATAAGCGTGGATGGTACTCATCGATCCTGAAATGATCCCATAATTTTCATCCAAAAGTTTTACAACCGGAGCCAGACAATTCGTCGTACAAGAAGCATTGGAGAAAATGGTTTCGTTTTCGTCGATTTCACCATCATTCACACCCAATACGATGGTTTGTGCACTTCCGTCTTCAGAAGAAGTGACCGGAGCGGACACCAGAACTTTTTTCGCACCAGCTGTCAAATGCATCGAAGCTTTGGCACGAGTTCGGAAAATTCCTGTACATTCAAGTACGATATCTACATCCAAGCCTTTCCAGGGTAATTTGGAAGGATCTCTTTCTTCCAGCGCCAGAATCTTTTTCCCATCGACCACCAGATAATCACCATCCACTTTTACATCATGGTCTAAGACTCCAAAAGCGGTATCATACTTGAGCAAGTGAGCCAATGTAGCATTATCTGTAAGATCATTGATCGCAACGATCTCCACATCATCATTATTCAATAAGCTTCGGAAGGTCAGTCTTCCTATTCGCCCAAAACCGTTAATAGCAATTTTTTTTGACATGAAATTTGTTTTATGGTTCAATAAATTCGATCCTTCTTAGAAATAAACTCATAGAAATCGAGGTACAAAAATATGAATTTAAAAATAAAACCTTCTTCTCTTTCCGATTTTAAAAAAAATTCATCTCTCAAACCCTTTCCACATCGCCATTTCAGGAAGAACTTCCCTTATTTAATGATTAATAACACACTTTTGTTCGAAATAATTTTGGATTTGAAAAATATGTGCTATATTTGCCATCGATTTGGAAGAATGGCCCGTTCGTCTAGGGGTTAGGACGCCAGGTTTTCATCCTGGTAGCAGGGGTTCGAATCCCCTACGGGCTGCCAAATACAAAATATAAAACCGGTTAGATTAAGTTTTGACCGGTTTTTTTATTTGATACATATCGGTTATCGATTAAGAGAAATTCTGGTGCCTATCCCACCCATATATGTGTTTTGGACGATCTATTTATCAGCAGTATCCGGCAAGTGAGACATGACGAGAGCCCCTCATATTTTCAGAAGCATTGGAAAATATGCGCAGAAAAGAAATCTCAATCCAATGATTTTCTCTTATTTTGTATTGATAATATCCGCGCTGATCAATTGATCGTACCGGCCTCCGAAGGGGCGGTAATAAGTAAGCAACAGATAAAAATTTTCTGTTTCTTGTGAGTTTCCTTCCAGCGCCGAAAAATCCAACTGAGAATCACGGGAAGAAGCTACGGCATATAAATAATCATATCTTCCCTGCTTCATCAGCACCGTTCCGATATACAAGTTTTCATCCGAATCATATTGTAGTTCAAATTTCGGAGAAACACTATAATTGGAAAATCCACCCGTCACATATACTTTTCCATCGATGGGATCAGCCGGGGGTTCCAACCGAAAATCCACTTCCACATATTCTGAAGTCGTCTCCACATCACCCGAAAATCTTCTGCGGTTGTCAATCAGAAAATTTCCATTTTGGTCTCTTTCCATGAAATAACTTCGACCTGCTCTTGATTTTTCTACCTCTTTGATCACGACATAACCATCCTGATACTCAGTAATTTCTTCAATTCCAAAACTGCGGTAACCGAGATCCCGGAGATCCAGGGAGCGGAAGTCCATCCCACCCGGAAATGATAATTTTCCCCGCCAGTCAAACTCGATCACATCTCCGAAAACATTTCTTGGTTTGATATTTTGCACACTTTTTTGCCAAATTCCATTTTGCAATACGGTAACCGTAATATCCTGCAATGGATTGGACAGAGGGAAATCTTTATAATTCACTTTTAATTCGAGACTCTGGTGCGTCCTCATCTCCGACACCCGGCTGGGGCGATGGAATTCGGCAGAGGCATATACCCTCTTATCGACCACCATAAACTTCCGAACCAGCACGACCTCATCGGTATTTTCATCATAAACGGTAATCAAATAGTTACCACTGATTTTAGGTTTCAGATCCTCATTGGGAAATGGAATTTGATAATTCACATATTCTTTGTGTGTCTGATTGGAGAAAGAGTAATCATTGATCAGCTGATCATTGATCCCTTCCAAATACTCTATCTCCGGAAGATCTGTCGGATTCCAATCCCGGTCACAATGGTGTAGTTTGTATCGATAATACTTTGCATCCCGCGTGAGTTCATCAAAAGATAAAACCAACCCATGTCGATCACCAAGGGTGATCAAGGGCAACCCGTACACCGTTCCCGGAACGGTCACTTTTACAGAATAAATAGAAGGGGCTGTCACCTCCAATTCCTGAGCCCATGAGACCTGTGGAAAAAGATAAAACATCAAAAGGATAATGAATCGGTACATATCATACTATTTTATCACGATGGTATAAAAGTACGTATAATATTGATTTCATACGAATAGAAAGATATTCTGAAGTATATTCTATTCCGACTCATATCATGGTTTACTGATCGAGATAGGAGATCCCTCTTACGATAAAGATTTTCCAAAAAGATTACCGCCGTTGATAATTCGGAGATTCCTTGGTGATCGTAATGTTGTGAGGGTGACTTTCAGCAATTCCGGAATGCGTAATAGAGACAAATTGTCCCTTTTGCAGTTCACGGATATTGGGCGCACCACAATACCCCATACCAGCACGAAGCCCTCCAATATACTGAACCATCACTTCAGACAGATATCCTTTGAAAGATATTCTTCCTTCGATTCCTTCCGGCACCAGTTTTTTGATATCATCTTCCACATCCTGGAAATACCGATCCTTGGACCCCCGTCTCATAGAGCTAATCGATCCCATCCCTCTGTAGGTCTTATATTTTCTTCCTTCAAAAATGATGGTCTCTCCGGGTGCTTCATCGACTCCCGCAAAAAGAGAGCCGGCCATGATCGAATCCGCTCCAGCTACAAGTGCCTTGACAATATCACCTGTAAAGCGAATTCCTCCATCACCAATCACAGGAACACCGGAAGATTTGATTGCATTTTTGGCACTATATATAGCACTCAATTGCGGCACTCCAACTCCTGCTACCACCCTTGTAGTACATATACTTCCCGGGCCCACTCCCACTTTGACTGCATCAACCCCAGCTTCTACCAGGGCTTCAGCTCCCGAATCAGTAGCTACATTTCCACCGACGACCTGCAAATCCGGAAATTGTTTCTTGATCTGACGAATCATATCCAATACCCCTGCAGAATGTCCATGAGCCGTATCCACACAAATCACATCCACATCCACATCCATCAATGCCTCAATCCGTTCCATCGTGTCAAGGGTCACTCCTACGGCCGCTCCTACTCTCAGACGTCCATACTCATCCTTACACGCATTGGGATAGCTTTTTACTTTTGACAAATCCTTGTATGTAATCAACCCAATGACACGATAATCATCATCAACGACCGGTAGTTTTTCGATTTTATTTTCTTGCAAAACGACTTGAGCTTCCTCCAAACTCGTTCCTGCTGGTACGGTAACCAAATTTTCTTTGGTCATCAATTCATGCACTTTGCGACTTGGATCCACCTCAAAGCGCAGATCCCGATTGGTCAGTATCCCGACGAGTTTACCAGATGCTTCTTTGATCGGAATCCCTCCGATCTTATGTTCCCGCATGATATCCTGCGCATCACCGATACTGGCGTCGGGGGACAACGTAACCGGATCCTGAATCATCCCGCTTTCGCTTCGTTTCACGGCCCGCACCTGCTGCGCTTGATCCTCGATGCTCATATTTTTGTGGATAAAACCCAATCCGCCCTGCCTCGCAATAGCGATAGCGAGCCTTTTTTCGGTAACGGTATCCATGGCCGCACTAACGATCGGCACATTGATCCGGATATCCCGGGTCAACTGGGTTGAAATGTCTACTTCTCTGGGCAGGATTTCAGAATAGAGTGGGACGACTAAAACGTCATCAAAGGTTAAACCCTGCGTAATAATCTTGTCTGTGGCTGTTTTCTTAATTTCCATGTGCAAAATTATATTTTCTTCTGCTATTATCATAAATTCGAGGGCATAATTTTCATAAAATGTCAGATCAAGATCATATTTGGATGAAAATGGCGTTGGTCCAGGCGACTCAAGCCCTTGAGGAAAATGAGGTTCCGGTAGGGTGTATCATCACCTATCAGGATCAGATCATCGCACGAGCATACAATCAAGTAGAACAATTGAACGATCCGACAGCTCATGCAGAAATGATTGCAATCACCTCCGCCACTCAATCGGTCGGCAGCAAATTTCTTGACCATTGTCATATTTATATCACAGTAGAGCCTTGTTTTATGTGTGCCGGCGCTATACATTGGAGCAGGTTTTCAAGAGTGGTCTTCGGAGCTCCTGATCCCAAAAAAGGCTTTTCATTATATCAACCTTCTGTACTGCTTCCCAAAGTAGAGGTGGTGGGTCAGGTCTTGGAAGATGAATGTCGTCTGCTCATGAATCGGTTTTTCTTGCGGCGACGGTAGACGGGGGGCGGGTTGCGAGTTGCAGGGTGCGGGTTTCCAAGTTTCCAAGTTTCAAAGTTTCCAAATTTCTCACCCCCCCTGACGCATGCCACGCAATAAAATACTGGGTTGTGGTAAGAAATCCAGGTGGTTTTCGTTATTATCGTAGCTATATATAAATCAGAACTATGTTAAGAATCGTAATTGCTCTTTTTGTGCTTTTTCATCTGTCAAGCTGCTCACCCCGATTACAGCCATTTACTGGAAACATTTTATCTCAATTTGATTATGATGAAGATGCCCTGACACGAATCCAGTTCTTTCTTTCAGATAAAATCGTCCTTCGCCGTCAGCTCCGTCAGGGAGAATCTACGATTCAGGGCGGACAAATAACCATCCGAGACGGACGACAAGTAGAAGAAATTATTTTTCCGGCAGGCACCGCTGGCGTTTACATCTTTAGTCCAGGGGAGAACCGATTTGCTGTTTCCTTCGAACATGGATCCGACAAATATCTGATGTTTGGTCCTACCCGATCAGGCGAAGGGCCTTTTCGATTGTTAGCCAAAGAATGGAAACGTGACTATGGAATCATCACCTATGCCGGATTGGAATATCAAACCCCTTCTTCATCAGCGTACACGACCTTGATGGTAGATATCGATGAGCAATCCAGAGTCGTACGACGCGTCAAAGAAGTGAAAGGGAGACAAGTCAGATAAAAGTCACTTCACATTTTACACATCATCGATCAACGTTACGATTCACACCCGGCACCATGGGCACAAAACGGAAGAAATCTAATTTTTCGATCAAAGGTCCCTGTTCTTCACGAGTCAACCGAATCATCTGCTGTTGACCATCTTCTTCTCCCAATGGAAAAACCATCTTCCCTCCTACCTCCAACTGGCCGTATAATTTTTGAGGTACCGATTCCGGTGCTGCAGTGATAAGTATTTTGTCAAATGGCGCAAACCTTTCCAGCCCTTCAAACCCATCTCCCAAAAATGTCCGGATCTTATAATACCCCAGTTCTTCCAATAAATCCCGGGTTTTATGATACAGACTTTCCTGTCTCTCAATAGTATATACTCTTGCTCCCAGATCATGGAGCACAGCTGCCTGATATCCACTACCGGTACCGATCTCAAGGATACGATCGCCTTTTTCGACTTCCAACAAATCGGTTTGATAGGCGACAGTGTAAGGCTGTGAAATAGTTTGTTCTTCCCCGATCGGAAAAGCAGCATCTTTATATGCCCAATTATCAAATCCAATATCAAAAAAATAGTGTCGGGGAATAGATCCCAAAACGTATAGCACCTTTTCATTGCTTATTCCTTTTTCCCGCAATGTCCGAATCAGCTGCCGTCTCATCCCTTTGTGACGATAACTATCTTTAAATTCTCTCCTTTCTATCCCCATCTAAAAAAATATCTAATAACAACCTTACGTATGATCATAGTGCAAATATAGTAGGAATCATCGAGCAGAAGAATCAATATTTTTATAATCTGTTTGACATCCTCCAAAAATGGATTCTAAAAGGGCTTATTTTATTTCAATCCAAATCCTTTTCATACCTCTTCCTCTCTTCCTCGAATAAGTAGTATATTTATCGCGGCAAAATCATTGCGAATTAAAATCTTAATTTATGAAAATCAAATTCGGCACCGACGGATGGAGAGCCATCATAGCCGACGATTATACTTATGAAAATGTAAGACGAGTGGCTGAAGGAACCGCGGCCTATATGCATCATCAGGGAATGAAAAAAGCTGTCATCGGATACGACACCCGGTTTGGCGGAAAAGATTTTTCCCTGCTGGTCGCCGGAATCCTTGCCAGTTCAGAAATCAAAGTCATCCTTAGCAGCCGTGGATTTTCTTCGACCCCAATGATTTCTCTTGCAGTTCGGGAATTTCAGGCAGATCTGGGAATCGTCATCACCGCTTCACACAATCCCCCTGCTTACAATGGATATAAACTAAAATCAAGAACGGGGGGCTCCAGTATTCCAGCTGAAGTGGCTGCTGTAGAGGAAAAAATTCCCGATCACAGTTCGATACCCGTCATGACGGTGGAAGAAATGGAGGAAGCTGGTTGGGTTGAATACCATGATCTTGAGCAAATATATATCGATAGGATCAAATCATCTTTTGATCTGGAGGCGATCAAAAAAGCAGGATTAAAAATCGCTTACGACGCCATGTACGGTGCGGGACAAAATGTCATCCGAAGACTTTTTCCTTCTGCGTACCTTCTCCGGTGCGAGCACAATCCTTCCTTTGGAGGAAATGCACCCGAACCTATCGACCGGAATCTGGGTGAACTTTCCTCCTTCCTCAAAGCCAACCGAGGTGAGTATGCACTGGGAATGGCCACAGACGGGGACGCGGACCGGATCGGCCTCTATGATGAAAATGGCAATTTTGTCGATTCCCATCACATCCTTTTACTTTTAGTAGAATATTTTCATCAGGTAAAAAAAGCAGAGGGCAAAGTCATCATCACTTTTTCAGTAGCAGACCAGATTCGTCAATTGGCAAAACTATATGACATCGAAGTCGACATCACCAAAATCGGATTTAAATATATCGTCGAAAGAATGATGACGACGGATATCGTGGTAGCGGGAGAAGAATCAGGTGGCATCGCGGTAGCCGGTCACATTCCCGAAAGAGATGGGATATGGGCCGGTCTGCTCATCCTGGAATATATCGCAAAATCGGGAAAACCTCTTACCACCCTGATCCAGGATCTATATGATAAAGTAGGAGCCTTTGCATGCGACAGAATCGATCTCCATCTGACCGAAAAGAAGAAAGATGAAATCTTATCATATCTACCCAAAAATCCATTTTCGAAAATTGGAGATCTAAAAGTTAAAAACATCGAAGATCTTGATGGTTACAAGTACATCCTCGAAAATGGAGACTGGGTGATGATCCGACCGTCGGGTACGGAGCCAGTCCTTCGGATCTACGGTCAATCCGAAAGCAAAGAAAAAGTCAAACAACTTTTGGAAGAGATGCGCGTTACTTTGACGACAATAAAATGAAAATGCGATGAGATGGATACCACGGCGTACGACTGCTATGGCATTGATCACTTTTGGTATTTTATCATATTCTCAATGTCAACCCCACCGAGATATGACCACCGGTAGAGAAATTTACAAAACCTATTGTACCAGTTGCCACGGGGCAGATGGTACGCTTTCTATTAATAATGCCATCGACTTGTCTGCATCCCGACTTTCTCTGGAAGGTCGAAAAGAAATCGTCCGGAATGGGCGGATGACCATGGCTGGTTTTTCAAATGTTCTAACGGAAGCACAAATCGACTCTGTAGCACGTTATTCAATGGAACTACAGCAATAAGAAGATATGTATAAAAATCAAAAAATCTTCCTTACAGGTGGTACCGGATTTGTGGGTGGTTATATATTAAAAGACTTGATCAGGCAGGGATATTCTGATATCACGGCATTGAAAAGAGAAACCAGCGACATGTCCATGGTGCAGGATATAAGAAATCAGATTAACTGGGTCACCGGTGACCTCCTATCCCTGGACGTACTTTACGATGCGGCTGCACAAGCAGATGTGATCATTCACGCTGCCGCTCTTGTATCCTTTGCACCCGGAGATAAAAACGCGTTATATGAAGTCAACACCCTGGGCACGGAAAATCTTGTCAATGCTGCTCTAAATGGAGGTGTAAAACATTTCATTCATATCTCTTCCGTAGGAGCGATCGCCAAAACCACGGGAGGAAAACCGATCGATGAAGAAACTCCATGGATCGATGATCGGCATACTTCTCATTATGGTCGGTCCAAGCACCTGGGCGAAAGGGAAGTTTGGCGTGGACAAGCGGAAGGATTGACGACCACTATTCTCAATCCGTCGATCATCCTTGGTGCAGGTCCTTGGTATTCATCATCCTGCAAAATCTTCATGGAAGTTTATGAAGGATTAAAATTTTATACGCCAGGAAGTACGGGCTATATAGATGTAAGAGACGTCGCGCGGGTCGCCGTGGATATGATAACAAGGCCCCAGCCCGGAGAAAACTTCATCATCAGCGAAGGAAATTATAAATTTAAAGACCTGTTTCAGTGGATCGCAGAAGGACTCGGAAAAAATCCACCGACGATTCAACCTCCGAAATGGACAGCAAGATCACTTGCTATCTTCGATGGTCTGAAGTCAAAAATCACAGGTCAGCGACCGATCATAACGCGGGATACTGTTCGCAATGCATATGAGGACTTCTCGTACAGAACTGATAAAATCAAAAATCTGGGATATGAATTTATCCCCATTCCTCAAACCATTAAAGAAACGACGACTCTACTGAAAGAAGCGGCAAAGGAAAATTTTTCTACTAAATTATTGCCATTGGACACACTGGAGAAATTGAGAAAATAAAATATGCGAATCGGATTTGATGCGAAAAGAGCTTTTTTCAATACCACTGGCCTTGGTAACTATTCCAGGACACTGATAGGGGATCTATTCCAGGTTTTTCCTGACGATGAATATTATTTCTTTACTCCGAAAACCAATGAAAAATACGAAAATATATTTGCACATGGGCAGGTCGTCATTCCCCGCCATCCCAATCCAATCTGGAGGAGCTATGGTATCCATCACTCCATCCGTCAAAATGAGATAGATGTATATCATGGATTGTCCAATGAACTCCCCTTTCGGATTCAGTTCAGCGGCACACCATCCGTGGTAACCATCCACGACGTGATTTTTGATATCATAAAAGAGGACTTCCCCTGGATCGATCGAACCATTTACCGGACAAAAACAAAAAAAGCGGTCAAAGATGCATCGAAGATCGTAGCCATCAGTCAAAACACAAAATCGGATTTGATCGAACGATTTGATGCAGCAGAAGAAAAAATAGAAATCATTTATCAACCCTGTGACCCCCAATTCGATCACCGGTCATTGACGCATCCGGAAAAAAAGTATTTTCAGGAACGGTATCAACTGCCACCTGAATTTTTACTGTATGTTGGCTCACTTATGAAACGGAAAAACGTACTTCCGATGATCCGGGCGTGGGAGTTATTAGATGAAAAGATACCACTCCTCATTTTTGGGAGTGGCCATTCCTATTATAAAGAGATCACGACTTATATTTCAAACAAACGACTTGAAAAGTGGGTACAGGTTCGCCCTCCGGTACCATTTGAGCATTTACCTTTTCTGTACAAACTGGCAGATACGGTAATTTATCCATCTTTATATGAGGGGTTTGGACTCCCTGTACTCGAGGCATTAGCCTGCGGAGCAAAGGTTGTGACATCCAATGTCAGTTCCATGCCAGAGGCAGGCGGATCTCTTCCGACATATATCACTCCTACGGATATTGACTCCATCGCGGAAGGGATCGAAAAAAGTCTTAGGACTCTGCCACCGGAGAAAAATAAACTTTATCAACACCTCGCATGTTTTGACAGAGTAGAATCTGCCCAACAATTGAGGAGGATATATAAAGAAGTGATCGGAAATTAATAACTTTGCATTCAATTTTTAAATCAAATATTTTTCACCAATGTCTGTAGATACAAAATTAAATTACAAAGTAAAGGACATCAACCTCGCCGACTGGGGACGCCGAGAAATCGCTCTGGCAGAAGCAGAAATGCCGGGACTGATGGCCTTGCGAGAAAGATACGGAGAATCCAAGCCTTTAAAGGGGACCCGCATCGCCGGTTGTCTGCATATGACCATCCAGACGGCCGTATTGATAGAGACCCTGACCGAACTGGGAGCTGAAGTATCCTGGTCATCCTGTAATATATTTTCCACCCAGGATCATGCGGCAGCTGCGATAGCAAAAACCGGTGTACCTGTATTTGCCTGGAAAGGTGAAACAGAAGAGGAATACAACTGGTGTATCGAGCAGACACTATTTGCTTTTGAAGACGGAAAGCCGCTCAATATGATCTTGGATGATGGTGGAGATCTGACTGCGATGATTTTTGAAAAATATCCGGAACTTGTACCCGGTATCCGCGGAGTGAGTGAAGAGACAACCACAGGTGTACACCGTCTATATGAACTGGAAAAACAAGGTAAACTTCCTATACCTGCATTTAATGTCAACGACTCTGTCACTAAATCAAAATTTGACAATAAATATGGATGCCGCGAATCTCTGGTCGATGCCATTCGGCGTGCAACCGACCTGATGCTTGCCGGAAAGGTAGCCGTTGTAGCAGGATTTGGTGATGTAGGAAAAGGATCCGCAGAATCTTTACGTGGAGCAGGATGCAGAGTAATTGTTACCGAGATCGATCCGATCTGTGCGCTACAGGCAGCCATGGAAGGTTATGAGGTGAAAAAAATGATTGACGCCGTTCCGGAGGCCGACATTCTGGTCACAGCAACCGGAAATAAAGATATCATATCCAAAGAACATTTCCCTCTGATGAAAGATAAAGCCGTCGTTTGTAACATCGGTCATTTTGACAATGAAATCAATATGGCTTGGCTGAACAAACATTATGGCGATACAAAAGTAGAAATCAAACCACAGGTAGACAAGTATACGATTGACGGAGATGACATCATCGTTCTGGCAGAAGGACGCCTGGTCAACCTGGGGTGTGCTACTGGTCATCCATCATTCGTCATGTCCACTTCATTTACCAATCAAGTACTTGCCCAAATCGAACTGTGGCAAAACAGTGAACAATACGAGAATAAAGTGTACACACTCCCGAAGCATCTGGATGAGGAAGTCGCACGACTTCATCTCGAAAAAATCGGTGTAGAGCTGGATGAACTGACAGATGAACAATGTGAATACATCGGTGTCCCTAAAGACGGACCTTACAAGCCAGAATATTACCGGTATTGAGCAGCATCATAAGCTTCAGTCTTATGAAAATATAAATATTCTTCCTAATGCTCTCCACAAAATATGGAGAGCATTAGAAGTTTTTGAAAGACAATTCCGGCTCCTGCATCCAGTGAGTGATATTGATAAAAGAATGATCATGATCAAAAAATTTATAATAAAAATATTCACGCTGCCGATCCGACTTTATCAGATCCTGATCTCACCCCTGCTGGGTAAAAATTGCCGGTTCACTCCCACTTGCTCGCAATACATGATAGAAGCTATACAGATATGGGGGCCATTCAAAGGAATATATTTAGGCATCAAAAGAATCAGTAAATGTCATCCGTGGGGTCCGCACGGTGAAGATCCGGTTCCACAGAAAAAAAGAAAATCCAATGTCTCACATAAAAATTATTCGTCCGGTTATGATCCATTGACGAAGGAAAACAGAAGAAAATCAACCATTCCAATAAATCGATAAAACATAATTTAAGATTCTGAAATCCTGATATGAGCATCCACCAAACCTTTTTCCTGCCTCTATTCACCATCTTGATGCTGATCTTCTCGCCCGGAACGATAATAACAACTATTGCACAAAATCCCTTTGAAATCAAATCAAGGATTCCCGAAAACGCAAATAAAGACAGTACCGTTTCTATCGAGACTCCATCTGTCGATACGAATCAATCGAAAAATACGATAAAAGAAAAAAGCACTCCTCACACTGAGGCAGAAAATGCTGAAGGCTCTGAGGATGTTTTGGAACTAAGGAAAGAGTCGGATCCTGCATCTTCTTTATCCCCATCACCAGATCCGGAAAATCGAAAATCGATCCTTAGACTGGAATTGCCCGAGGCTTCCTCTTCTTTATCTCCAAATTGGTATTATCTCTTCGATCTGATCCTGTTATTATTATTAGCCGGTATTTTCCTGTACGATAAAACAATTTTCCCACTGATCAGAAAAGCGTTCATCCACGAGAATTTTTTGCGATTTCTCTACCGGGACACCTATCTCAGAAAACCAGGAGTTTTTTTATTTATAAATGTCATTTTTATTTTGGGAGTGGGGTTTTATATATTCCGGATTTCTCATCTGTTTGGTTATGAAAACAGTCTACGCCAATACCTCCTTATCCAGGGAGTCACTCTATTTGTAATTGCTTTCAAAAATCTATCATTGTATTTATTGAGTATTCTTGTTGACAATCCCTTTGAAGTCCGGTTTTATCAATATTGGCTCATATTGGCTTCTGGATACATTGGAATATGGTTGGTCCCTTTGATTCTGATGATTTCCGTTTTACCAACACAATTTTTGCATATCGCCCTGATTATCACGTCTCTGCTCCTTGCGATAAGTATTCTTTACCGGTTGATCAAAGCCTTCCTCCACGCAAGAAATTATTTATCCAAACACTTTCTTCAAATTATTTTGTATTTTTGTGCCATCGAAATCATTCCAATCCTAATATTTTTGGAGGTTTTGACAGTTTAATGGGAAGACTAAAAACTAATCTTTGATGAAGGAAACTAGTGTTTCAAAAAAAAATGACCTGGAGGTAAAGACTATTTTGGTATCTCAACCCAAACCAGAATATTCTCCTTATTATAAGTTAGAAGAAAGGTATGGTATCACCATCGATTGGCGTCCATTCATTCACGTCGAGCCGGTACCTGAAAACGAGTTTCGAAAAACAAGAATTCGACCTGATGAATATACAGCAATTATTTTCACAAGTCGTAATTCCATAGATCATTTTTTCAGGCTGTGTGAAGAAATGCGCATAGAAATGCCGGCAGAGACCAAATACTTCTGTTTGTCTGAAGCGATCGCCAATTACTTGCAAAAATTCATCGTCTACAGAAAAAGAAGAGTATTCGTAGGTGAAAGAACGATCGAGGATCTTGAAGCTGCATTGAAGAAAAATAAGAAGGAAAAATTTTTACTGCCGACCTCCAATCTGGGTAGTCAGCCGGTACAAGATTTTTTGAATAAACTGAAAATCGAATACCAGGAGGCAATGATGTACAAAACCGTCAGCAGTGACTTATCTGATCTTGCTTCGATCACTTATGATATTTTGGTGTTTTTCAGCCCCTTGGGTATCAAATCATTGTATGAAAACTTCCCCGATTTCAAACAAAATAAAACAAGAATCGCCGTATTTGGTGAAAGCACAAGTCAGGCTGTTCTGGAAAAAGGACTGACAATCAATATTCAGGCTCCTACACCGGAAGCGCCTTCTATGTCGATGGCACTGGAGAATTATATCAAGGAAGTCAACGAAGAAATATAAACGGTTTTATCTGTGGGGTGTTAGGTGATTTTGGAAGTCTATTAGTGACGAATCTATGACAAATTCATCTACAGAACCAACAAATCATCTCCACTTTCACGACCTGAAAGATTACTTTCTCAATTTGCAAGAAAGTGATCTACCGGGTCACTGGGATCTGGAAATAGGAGATGGAATCCGGCAACACCATCAGGCTCCTACCAAGGATGCCACACCGGCCGCAGTAACTCTGTTGGTTCACACCACCTTTCAGGATCCTTCCATCGTTTTTATCGAACGTTCACACCATATCGGCCCGGTTCAGCATCGGGGGCAAATAGCTTTTCCCGGCGGAAAAAAAGAAATCGATGAGACGATCAAAGAGTGTGCGTTTCGTGAAACACGTGAAGAAATCGGTGTTCAACTGGCTTCCCACGAACCCACCCGATTTCTGACACCATTATTCGTTCCTGTCAGCAAATTCATTATTTATCCCTGCGTGGTATTCTTGGACAAAATACCGGAATTCAATCCTAATCCGGCGGAAGTAAAATCGATCATCGACAGCCCGCTTACCCATATCGATGAGCGATATGTGATCCATAAAACGGACATTCAAGTACAGGATCAGATATTGAAAAATGTTTCTTATTATCCTCTTGATGACAAAATTTTGTGGGGCGCCTCTGCTTTGATCTTCTCTGAATTTTTATTTTTAGTACAGCAATTTCAGGAAAAATATTAATCAAGGAAATTCAAATCACCGATTTACAACAGGTAATATAAAAACGCTCCGTTTCATTCTTTTCCTGCGATCATATTTTGACAGAATATGTCGGTAAATCCACCTGCTTTTGCCCCCTGTTATGTTCAAGTTCGTTTTTCTATCTTCCAATCACACACAACCCATGTGTACGGTTCATTAAATGCAACCCCCTATTTCCTATCGAAATCAAAGTATAAATTTCTCTAAAAATAAAAGATCTTTTTATCTTCTATATTCAATCAATTTTACGTATTTTCAGGCCAACCAGAAAAAATCACGATGGTGGAATTATATTTTATAATCCATAAAAATCCTGAGTCATGATCTCAGAAAGTCTGCTAAAGGAATATGGAGCTCGAACAGAAAGTTTTGACTCAAAAGAAACCATCATTCAACAAGGTTATGCGGCCCGGAATTTTTATCAAATAAAATCAGGATATATCCAGGTGACCAGTATCAATGAAGATGGAAAAAGTTTTACTCAGCATATTTTTAGAGAAGGAGAAAGTTTTGGTGAGCCTGCCCTATTTACTGATATCCCTTATCCGGGAAGCGCAATTACATTAGTAAAATCCAAGATCATCATATTACCCAAAGAAAATTTTTTCCAGCTTTTGGACGATCATCCCCGATTTTACCGGACCATCATCAAACGATTGTCGATTCGATTGCATTACAAATCATTGATTTCACAGGTCATTACCAACCAGCAAGCGAATCAGAGAGTCTTGACATTGATCGATTACATGAAAGAAAAGGAAAATTTATCAGCCAAAGAAATTTACAAAGTCCCTCTTACGAGACAGCAGCTGGCGGATCTGATCGGGCTTCGCGTGGAAACCGTCATCCGTACGATCCAGCAGCTAAAACAGGAAGGTGAAGTTGAAATAAAAGCAGGTAAGATTTACAGATAATGTCAATTTAGATTCGTTAAGTTTTAGAAGTTTTTTTGGCATCTATATGATCTAGATCATAAAATTTCCTATTATCATCCTCTATCTTCGTACTTTAAATAAAAGCAAGGTTGTCATGAAACACGATACGAATTCCAATATTGTAGAAACAAATGATGCAGATTTTGTGCCAAGAGGAGCGATGGTATTTTTAATCCTGATATTGATATTAGGTGCCATCATCTACTTTGGTTCTTATTTTATACAAATCAACAAACTTTAATTTCCATGGATAAATATGAATTGAGGATTCTCATCCTATCAAGCGTGACAATGGCGCTTTTTATTGTTGCCATTCTGAGAGGGGTCGTCAAATATGATGCAGGAGTTCCTGAATGTATCCCATACGATGAATCTTTTACAGAACCCCGTATCGAGAAACTGGATGATAACCTATATCAGATATTTGCCCTGGCGCAAATGTGGAGTTTTGAGCCGAGCGAGATTTTCCTGCCTGTGGGTGCGGAAGTAGATATTTATCTGACCTCTAAGGATGTGGTTCACGGTTACCACATAAATGATGTATCACTCAATATGATGGCGGTACCGGGGGGAGTTAACAAAAAAACGGTCAAATTCAAAAAACCCGGCGTTTATAAGGTCGTCTGCCACGAATATTGCGGTTCAGGTCACCAGCATATGCTCGGAGAAATTATTGTAAATCATCCCACTAATTGATTAGACTATGTTAAAAATTCAACTTCAAAAGTCTGAAAAACGGCTACTATACATTTTATTGATCTTACCACTTGTTTTGTTGACCATCGGTATCTATCATGGTCTCATGCAGACTCTGTATCGTTCGGGGATGATCTCACAAACCTCTTTTGCAGCTCTGGAATATTACCAGGGACTCACCTTGCATGGGGTGATCAATGCCCTCGTTTTGACTACATTTTTTGCAGTAGCTTTTGGTCATGTGTGCATGTCTTATTATACAAAAATAAAGATGCATATGCCGACGGCGTGGATTTCTGCTGTGATGATGGTAACGGGTACCCTCCTGGCCGCATATTGCATGCTGACGGGACAGGCTTCCGTTCTTTTCACCTTCTATGCTCCGATGAAAGCACATCCCCTGCACTATATCGGCAATACGCTCCTGATCACCGGATCATGGGTCGCTTTTTTCGGCTGGATTGGAATGTACCGAAAATGGAGACGGGAAAACAAAGGAGAAAGAACGCCTCTGGCAGTAACAGCCACCATGGCCAATTTTACCATGTGGTTTGTCAGCTCGATCGCCGTCATTTATTCATTGCTCTTCTTGCTCTTGCCATGGTCAATGGGAATCACACAGACCGTAAATATACCACTCACCCGAACTCTGTTTTGGTTCTTCGGACACGCTCTGGTATATTTCTGGCTCTTGCCGGTCTATCTGATGTATTACGTCATGTTGCCATCGCTTGCAGGTGGAAAGGCTTATTCTGACAATGCGGGGAAACTCGCGTTTTTCCTATTGATGATATTCTCTATTCCGGTAGGAGGTCACCATCAATTTGGAGAGCCCAGTCTTACCGGAGGAGTGAAATTTTTCCAGTCTGTTCTGACATTCGGTGTAGCGATTCCAAGTCTTATTACTGCATTTACCATTGCAGCTGCCCTGGAGTATGCCGCCTGGAAAAAAGGAGACAGAGGGAAAAATTATCTCAGTTGGTTATGGAAGCTTCCTTACTTTGAAAAAGAAAGATATTTATTTGCGTATTTGATCGCTGGATTAGCATTATTCATTTTTGGAGGGTTGACAGGGATTCCATTGGGAAGTACGACATTAAATAGTCTTTTCCACAATACAGCTTTTATTCCCGGTCATTTCCACATGACTGTTGCAGGACCGGTGTTCCTGGGGATTCTGGGAATGAGTCTATATCTTCTGGAAAGATTATCAGGACGTGAGATCCGAATCAAAAGAATTGCCACGATCGTTCCTTATCTCTGGGCGATCGGAATGCTTATTTTTTCTACCGGTCTGATGGTAGGAGGTCTTCGTGGAGAACCTCGACGTACCAATATGGGAATCAGCTACATGGATCCGGACAATCCGCTCTACCGACCTGACTGGGTATGGACGACCGGAACAACGGTCATCGGTGGAGTGATTCTTTTTGCGGCTGCAGGTCTGTTCTTCCTCGTACTTATCGATCTGATGTTGGCCAAAAAAACACGAGAAAGTTATATTTCATTCCCTACTTACCGGGTGATTCATCAGGAAAAAATCATTCCTTTCCTGAACAGTTTCAAACCCTGGATAGCCATTATGTTTTTATTGATCCTACTCGCGTATATCCCGGCTTTGATGAACGTATTTAAATTTACTGGAAGAGAAGCACCTCCATACTCACCCAACAATCCAACACCTCTGGAGATATCGGCCCCGGAGCCGGATCAGAAGCAGGATCAGGGAACTTTAAATTTGGAATAAATGAATAGAGGAATCCTTTTATTTTTAGCCGTAGTGGCAGGATTTACAGCGATCGGTTATGGACTGGCAGAAATATGGGAGAAAAACACTTCGCTGGAGATACTGGGACCAGAAAATCATCTGGTGGAGGATTTTGTTTTTACGGATCAACAAGAAAGGGAGTTTGAATCAGAAGATCACGACGGCAAGATCTGGATTGTAAATAGTTTTTTCTCCAGCTGCCCCATCGTATGTCCCAAAGTGATGCGAAATATTCAAAACACGCATAATCTTTTGAGAAATGATGATGATGTGGTCACCATCAGTTTGACGGTCGATCCCAAGCGGGATACGCCGGAAAGGCTGATGGAATATGCCAACAAATACAACGCAAACCATGAATCATGGTTTTTGCTCACAGGCGACAAAAAAGAACTCTATCGACATGCTCGCCGGTCATTTTTAATGGCAGCCTCTGATGGGACCGGAAATGATGAAGATTTTATTCATTCAGAAAATATCGTCATCGTTGATCCGGACAGACATGTACGGGCTCTAATCAATGGGACAGCAAAGGGAGCAGACAGAGATGTGATGGATGCAGTACGAAAACTCAGAAAAGAATTTAAATTATAAAAACGGGTCAAAAGTTTTGAATCATGAAAATAAATAATCTATTTAGTATTTTTGTCGGTTTGGTAATCCTGGCTTTCGCACAGCAAGGGTCTGCCCAGGAGTATGACGGCAAAGCTTTGTTTAGAACAAACTGCGCTGCATGTCACACCATTGACCAAAACCTGGTGGGACCGGCTCTTCAAGGAGTCTCGGAAAAAAGAGACAGTGCCTGGCTTTATGCTTTTATCAAAAACTCACAGGCGATGATTCAGGATGGTGATCCTCTGGCCGTCGAACTATTTAATAAATTCAATAAAGTTCCCATGCCTCCTCAAAACTTAACAAATGAGGAAATCACAAGTATCTTGCAATATATAGATGGAGAATCCGAGGAAGCAATGATTGCCGCACAGGAAGCTGCTGCCAACCCTATCAAACGACCTGAAGAATTCTATGGTGCAAATTACCGTCAATTCACTTTTGATGATTATATTTTCTGGATACCGGCGACGATCACTATCCTGATTCTTATCGCAGCTTTAGTGTTTATGACCCGTACACATGATTCCCTGAATGAGGCTCGTGGAATTAAAGTAATACCGCAAGAAGAACTGTAACCAGAAAATTTAAAGAGTATCAATTTTTTCAAAGAAAAGTTCCTGCTCAGGGACTTTTCTTTGAAAATTGCATCTTTCCTCATTCCTCAAACCAAGCGAATCCGTTCATCTGCGCAGTGGAAACAACTAAAAAGGATAGATATAATTTCTGAAAATCGAGATCATTTTCACTTATCAAGTAGTATATCATCGATATCATAATTCACAACTTCTGCAACACCCTCAGATGCTCAGACCGCACTTATTTACCACGAAAAGTATACCTGGCTGAAAACACATGGCTCAATGAGCCCCGTCCCTCGGTTTCATTCAAAAAAGCTAAAGCATAATTCACGGAAATAGATTCAATTTCAAGCCCCACGCCCATATTTGGCTGGACAAAATACTCATTCTTATCCGGGTTATTGATTCTCCTCCTTGATTGGATCGAAGATATTCCTCCCCGAAGAAACAAAATATCACGAGAACTCAATTCAACACCCATATGAGGCTCAAAACTTAGAGTAGGTGTTGCGACCAGGGTATTCCTCCGACCATCAAAGGTAAAATCCCCATCAAAGGCAATGGTGACATCCAGATTCTCATTCATCTCATACCGGTATGCCAACCCGGTCGACAACATCGGCCGAATGATTTCCTGAGAAGATTCAGGTACCGTATTGCCCAACTGGTCCAGTATTTTCACTTCTTCACCGGTAAAGCGATAAGCCCAGGAATTGACGGTCGTAGAAGCATCTCTCACCACAGCACCAAATCTAAATGACTCTCCGGTATACGAAGCTGCAATATCAATTCCGCCACCCCAGGCTTTGGCAAAAGAACCCAACACCCGACGAATTACCTTTATATTTCCACCCACCTTCCACAGACTATCCCCCAGCTCACGCGCATATGAAAATAAAAAAGCATAATCTGCCACCGAAAATGATCGAATATTGGCATAGTTGATTTTTCCATCCGGACCGTATAAATGCAGGGTATTTGGGATATCATCGATCCCCATGCGGATCATTGATACGGCGCCATGACTTTTTCCATCCTTGCCCATTTGAAATCCAGCACCCAGATAATCATAATTAACCACACCTGCAAACCAGATAGCATGCATAGCGCTCAGTTGAAGGGGACCACCTGAAGTAGTAATATTTGCAGGGTTCCAATATGCTGCTTCGACCGATTGCTCCGTAGCTACCACAGCCCGTCCCAGCCCCAGTCCCCTTGCTCCTACTCCGATCGTCAAAAAGTCATTGCTGTAAATCTGTTGTCCCTGTCCCCATTGCAGGCACAACAAAACAAAACAAATCCCCCACCAAAGTTTCTTACCCATTCGCCCAAAGTTAACCAATCCGCTACATAATAGAGGAAAAATCATATTGTTTTGCCTATCCGGAAAAATCAAATTGCATGCAACCAGAATCAGATTCGGGTTTATCATACAGAAGGAGGATCCTTTTATTTATCGCCCGAATTTGATTCGCTGTATAAAAGCCTGAATGAGTGTATCCAGGTTTTCATCAGGACTATTCCGCTTTATATATTTTATAAAGGCGCTCCCCACAATGGCTCCAGGTGCCTGTTGTGTTACTTTGCTAAAACTTTCGTGATCCGAGATCCCAAAGCCAACCATAAAAGGATTCTTCAGATTCAAATTTTGAAGCCGTTCAAAATAATCTACCTGTGCATCACTGATCGCTGAAGTACCTCCGGTAATAGATGAATCAGAGACTGCATATAAAAAGGAATCCGACAGTCCATCGATATACCGGATACGTTGTTCAGAGGTCTGTGGTGTGACCAGAAATATGATTTCCATTCCATGATCCCGAAACATCTCCTGATATTGTTCTTCATACAGTTCAGGTGGTAGATCCGGGACAATCAATCCTTCAATTCCTGCCGAAACCGCCGTTTCCAGGAAACGATTTTCTCCAAATTGCATCATCTGGTTGAGATATCCCATCATGATCATTGGCGCAGTAATATCCGAAGAGACAGAACGGATCTGATCGAATAAAATATCGAGCGTAAGTCCGTTTTTAATCGCCTGTGCACTGCTTTTTTGAATCACCGGTCCATCCGCCATCGGATCCGAATAGGGCATTCCGATTTCAATCAAATCTACACCATGCCGGTCCAGGCCGGTGAGTATTTCTGACGTAGAATCCAAATTTGGGTAGCCAGCTGTAAAGTAAATATTCAGTAAAGGACCTTTCCTCTGTTCAATGGTAGATTTTATTTTATTCATGGTCGATGTATTTCATAAAAGTTGCCAAATCCTTGTCACCTCTCCCGCTCAAATTGACGATATTGATATCTTCCGCTTTCATTTCAGTTTTTTCAAGTGCGGCCAAAGCATGAGCCGATTCCAAAGCCGGGATAATCCCTTCCAAACGGCTTAAAACCAAAGCTGCTTCAACCGATTCCTGATCGGTGATGGAAACACTTGAAGCCCGTCCCGTCTGCAGCAAATGAGCATGAAGCGGACCAATCCCCGGATAATCGAGTCCTGCGGAAATCGAGTGTGGTTCTACAATCTGACCATCCCTGGTCTGCATAAGCAGGGTACGACAGCCATGAATGATTCCTTTCGATCCCAAAACAGAAGTAGCCGCTGACCGTCCGGAGTCTATCCCCTCCCCCGCTGCTTCTACTGCAACCAGCTGGACGCGTTCATCTTCCAGATAATGGTAAAATGCTCCCGCAGCATTGGAACCTCCACCTACACATCCAAAAATCCGGTCAGGATATTTTCGTCCTTCTTTTTCTTCCATCTGCTGCATGATCTCTTCAGAAATCACCGACTGGAACCGGGCTACCATATCAGGATAAGGGTGAGGCCCAATCACCGAACCAATGATATAATGTGTATCCCGCGGATGTGCGATCCAGTCCCGGATTGCTTCATTGGTCGCATCTTTCAGTGTCCGGCTTCCGCTGGTCGCGGGTCTCACTTCTGCTCCCAACATTTTCATCCGGAACACATTCGGTTTTTGGCGCTCCATATCCACCTCTCCCATATAGACGATGCACCGGATTCCCATCAAAGCGCAAACCGTGGCCGTAGCCACACCGTGCTGACCGGCACCGGTCTCAGCAATAATCCTTGTTTTACCCAGCTTCTTTGCCAGTAAAATCTGTCCAATGGTATTGTTAATCTTATGCGCGCCGGTATGATTGAGATCCTCTCTTTTTAGATAGATCTTCGTACCATACTTTTCTGAGAGTCTCGAGGCATAAAATAATGGAGAAGGACGCCCCACGTAATCCCTCAACAGCTGATGAAACTGATTCTTAAAATCAGGTTCATTCATTATCTCCTGATAAGAATTTTGAAGCTCCTCTATATTTGAATAGAGCATCTCCGGGATGTAAGCTCCGCCAAACTCACCGTAAAATCCCTTTTCGTCAATTGTGTATTTCATGTAAAAAGTTTTCAATTTTCCTGATATTCTTCATTCCGGGCTGATCTTCAAATCCACTGTTGATATCAATCGCATGCAACATGGGATGATCAAATGACTTCACAGCTTCTACCATTCCTGGATGGATCCCGCCACTCAAAAAAAATGGCCGGTCCCCCTTATATTTCTTTAGGATAGTCCAATCAAAAACAATTCCTGTACCTCCATATGTCTCACCCTTGGTATCAAAAAGAAAAAAATCCGTTACTCCGAGATAGGGATCTGTTTTTGAAAAATCGAAATATCGATCTATAGCAAAAGCTTTAATAACCTTCACCCCCATCTCCCTGATAGAAGCACAAAATTCCGGAGGTTCATCTCCGTGCAACTGTACGTGCCCGAGCTTCCATGACCCGATCATCTCTTCTATGAAACCTGCATCGGCATTCACAAAAACCCCCACAGGTTCGATCTGGTCAACACGAATCGGGTTTTTGGAATCAACACACCGCTTGGTACCTTCATAAAATATAAATCCAATATAGTCCGGGCCCACACTTTCCAGCGCTTTTACATTGTCCGGATCTCGCATCCCGCAAACCTTAACCCGCATCTATTTTCATTTTTCGTTTAAATTCATCCAATAAACGAGTACAAGCCGATACGGGATCTGAAGTTTTCATGAATTGAGTTCCGATCAAAAACCCATCAAAACCTGCCTCTGCCAGGGTGACCATTTCATCAGCACTCCGGATTCCACTCTCGGATATTTTCACCGCTTTCTGAGGTAGATTACTGAACAAGTCAATAGAGTGGCGAATATCGACGGTAAAATCCTTTAGATTGCGATTGTTCACGCCGATCAACTCAATTCCATCTACATATTTTTCCAACTGGTCTTCGCTATGGATCTCCAGTAAAACCTCCATTCCCAGCTCATGTGCCACATCTGAAAACCGCCGAACATCTTCTTTTGTAAGAATTTCCGCAATCAACAGAATAATATCTGCTCCAATTGATTTTGCTTCGTGGATTTGATACGTGTCGACTGTAAAATCTTTACGGAGGACGGGCGAAGAATTTGCCTGTCTGGCAGCGAGGAGGTCCTCATCAGAACCGCCAAAGAACGCTTCATCTGTCAGGACGCTCAGACCCGAAGCTCCTGCTGCGATATATCCCGAAGTGATTTTTTCCACATCCGCATCCCGATTGATAAATCCCTCCGATGGTGATTTTTTCTTAAACTCTGCGATCACCCCCGTACGATCTTTGTTTTTCACAAATTCAGCCATTGAAAAAACAGACCGTTCATATAACACCCGTGCCTTTAGTTCATCCAGAGATACCAGATTTTTCCGCTCCGCTACCTCTTTGATTTTATGCTTTTTTATTTTTTCTAATATATCCATCACTGATCATTTAATAACTTGGTCAAATTTTCAATAGCTCTGCCCGATTCAATACTTTCCCGTGCTTTTTGGATCCCTTCCTCTACCGAGACCGAAGAATCAAGGGTATGAATCGCAATACCGCTATTGATGAGAACTACATTTTTGTGCGCATCCGGACATTCATTTTTCAAAACATTGATAAAAATATCTCTTGCGCTATCGATCGTATCTCCACTAAATATATCTTCTTGACGATGCCGGATAAAATGGAACTCCTCCGGTTTTCGAAGATGGTTGCCCGACCGAGTGATATGTAAATAATCATCCGTGAGAGAAACCTCATCATAACCATCTACAGAATGAACCACGGAAAAATTGTAGTCCGTCATCGCCATCACATCCCCATATAAATGAGCCACTTCCTGACTAAAGGCGCCCAGTAAATATGCCTTGGGGCGACTGGGATTGATCGTCGGTCCCATGATATTGAAAATAGTACGAATGCCCAGGGATTTTCGTATCGGAGCAACATTTTTCAATGCGGGATGAAATAATGGTGCATGTAAAAAACAGATGTTGTACTTATCCAGCTGACGCTGCAACCGATCTTGATCTGTAGTAAATTCATATCCCAATTTTTGAAGAAGATTGGAAGCACCGGTGATAGAAGATACGGCATAACTGCCATGTTTGGTCACTTTGTATCCTGCTCCTGCTACCACAAAACTGGATAATGTAGATATATTAAATGTACACTTTCCATCGCCACCAGATCCGACAATATCGATAGATCCATCGGATTCCAGGGAAACCTGATTGCTCAGATCATACAATGCTTCTCTAAATCCTGCAAATTCTTCCGGGTCGATGGGACGCATCCGGAAAATGGTGAGAAGCGAAGTAATTTCTTCAGGAGAATATTTTTCCCGACCGATATTTTCCATTACCCTATATGCTTCACTACGTGAAAGTTTGCCTCCTTCAAGCAATTCTTCTAATATCTTTTTCATTTTCAAATGGTTTCTGCAAGTTGTAAATTTTTATTCAATTTGATTCATTTTATTAATCAATACACCCACATATTTCAATGTATAGGATCTTTTCCCTTATTGAAAAATTTCCACGGCTCTGTCCAAGGCCATGTTGAGTGCCGCCAGTTTATTTTTCACTTCTTCCAATTCTTTCGTCTCATCACTGCTGACCACTATTCCGGCTCCTGCCTGACTATACAACACATTCTCCTTACTCAGAAATGACCGAATCACAATCGCCTGCGTAATACTGCCATCGAGACCAAAATATCCGATAGCACCCCCGTAAGGGCCTCGCACGGTGGATTCATACTTATGAATCAATTCGATTGCTTTCAACTTTGGTGCCCCGGATAATGTACCGGCAGGAAATGTATCACCAAACACCCGGAATGGATTGAACTTTTCAGGTAATTTTCCTTCCACTGTTGAAACCAGATGAATCACGTGACTGAAATATTGAATTTCCATCAAAGATTTCACCTCGATATCATGGCAATTTTTGGCAAGATCCTCCCGGGCCAAATCCACGAGCATCGTATGCTCAGCTACCTCCTTCGGATCTTTTGCCAATGCCCTCGCCTGACGGATATCTTCCTCATCGTTTCCGGTCCTGCGATATGTTCCGGCGATGGGATTCACTCTTGCATATCCATCCGTCACATCAAGCTGTGATTCCGGAGAAGAGCCAAATATACGATAAGAACCAAAATCAAAATAATACAAATATGGTGAAGGGTTCACCGATCGAAGCACCCGATAAACACTAAAATCATCTCCTGTAAACTGCTGATGATAACGTCTGGACAAAACGATCTGCAAAACATCTCCGTCTTCACAATGCTTTTTGCCCAATGAAACCAATTTCAAAAATTCATCATCTGAAATATTGCACTTCCGGTCACCAACCAAATCAAATTCTTTTTCCTCATAATGCCCCATCAGCAACAACTTTTTGATTTTTTTCAAATCAGAAGAATCACCGGCAGGAATATTTTCTATCAGTGTCATCTGATCTCGATAATGATCAAATACTACCAAAAACCGATAGAAAAAATAATGGAATTCCGGGATGTCCATGCTTTCATCTTTCTTATCCAAATCCACTTCATCAAAGAATCGAATCGCTTCAAAATTGGTATGGCCAAAAAATCCATTCACTTCGACGTCGTCGCCTGATATTGATATTTTTTGACGGATTTGATCAACCAGATCCGGAAAATTTGTGAGCTTACCCGGTGCAACGCTTTCTTCTCGACCCAGAGTTTTGACAATCAGGCGATCATTTTCAGGATAGATTTCTATCAGAGGGTCAAAACCAACAATAGATCGTGAATTTTGATAGGACTGGTAATCATTACTCTCCAGAAGGCAAGGGGAGTCGGTAATATCTCTGATCTTGAGAAAAGCACTTACCGGAGTCAACTGATCCGAGAGTAATTGTACTTTTTTGGTATTTATTTTCATACTATCATTTTACAGCTATCAAATAAAAAAAGCTTGCTGGAAGATCCAGCAAGCTTTTTTTTAATCGTATATATTTTGCGCATAGATGATCTTCCAGAATCAGAAAACTTCTGAAAGCCACCACCAAAAATTAAAATTATTATGGACGCGCATTTTTATCTTCAAATTTATTTCGCTGACAAATATAAAAAAGGATTTCGGTATTCCCAATAGAGAAATGCCCAAATTTGATTAACAAATTCGGGCAATTTCTACTAAGGTCTCAAAACAAGAAAACTACGATCTTTCATTCAGATATTATTCCAATCCAAAATTTATCTTATATATCACATTTTGAGATTACAATATAAAATTCCTCAAAATGTTTTTATTTTCAATCCTTTTCAATCAACGTTTCGATTCCTATTCACTGCAAATAGTTTGCCAACTTAGGGGATGTATCGAAATTTCTGATTACATTTTTTATTTACTCTCTCTAAAACGCTAATATGCAAGGAAATATTCAGAATCTGAATTAAATAAACTTTAATTTTTCCACACAACATCAACATCCACTTCAACATAAAAGGCCTGAAACGCTGACAATCAGCAAATTAAACTTAAAAAGATTTATCCACATTTTTATAAACAATGTGGATAACCCAAGATGAATTGATGTGAATTAATCCCCTAAAATCCTCAAAGATCAATCTACATCTATCTTTTCCACTGTGCAGTAACCTGTTAAAGAGATGCTTTATGCGACGAATCTACACATATTTTATCAAAAATCCCCTTTTTGCTCTTTTTACCCCCTTTTTTTATACGTAACTTGCACTTCATGCAACACAAAAATCTTCAAAAAGTACTCGTCATCCGTTTTAGCTCCATCGGTGACATCGTATTGTGCAGTCCGGTATTTCGCACCCTAAAAAATCAGCTTCAAACAGAAATTCACTGGCTCACAAAATCTGATTTTGCTTTTGTCAATGAGCACAATCCATACATCGACAAGATCTATACATTCGATCGAAATTTAAAAGAAACGATCGAAGAACTCAAATCAGAAAACTATGACCTGATCATTGATCTTCATAAAAACATCCGGACCTGGAGAGTCAAAAAGGGTTTGAAAAAACCATCTCTTACATTTGACAAAATCAATTTTGAAAAATGGGTTTTAGTCAATTTTCGAAAAGACATCATCAGGGAACCCCGTCATTTGGTTGACAGGTATTTTGCGGCCCTACAAAAGATCGGTATCCAAAATGATGGGGAGGGATTGGATTATTTCTATGGTCCGGAAACCAAAAATCCAGTTCCGGTAAAATCCTATATCGCTTATGGAATCGGAGGTACTTATCACACCAAAAAAATGCCGGCCGAGCACATCATCAGACATTTTTCAAACCTGCCCCTGCCATTAGTTCTGTTAGGAGGGTCTACAGAAACCGAATCTGCTCAGATAATAAAAGCTGCTATGGGCGACCGCTGTATAAACCTCGTAGCGCAATGCGATCTTCACACCACCGGAAAAATCCTTGACGATGCTGAATGGGTGATCTCTCACGATACTGCAACAATGCATATGGCAGCCGCTTTTCGGAAGAAAATCTTATCGATATGGGGTGCAACCGCTCCCCCTCTGGGAATGACCCCCTATCTTCCTTCCCAATTACTCCACCAATCAATCATCCTGGAAAAAGAAAATCTTTCATGCCACCCATGTTCAAAACTGGGAAACAAAAAATGTCCGCGCGGGCATTTTAAATGTATGACCACTCTGGAGCAGGACAAAGTAGACCAGAAGATAAAGGAAATCCACCATCTCCAAATCAAGAAAAAATAAATGATTGCTTTGAAGTACATTCCGATTGAACCCGGTGCCGCCTCCGTTTGATCGAAGGCGGACAAACGGTTGGTTTCTTGTTTACCGGATGTGAATCATTTTACCTGCAAACCTGTTCTGACCAGAAACAATGATGTAATAAAACATCCCCCCATGCGGCAACTCCGTTCCTTCTACATTTAATTCATTATTACCCTTATGGCTCAAAAACTTTCGGCGATGCACTTCTTTTCCTGTCATATCGAAAACAGATAAGGTTGCATCTTGATCAACATCTTCAAGGAAAAACTGAATGGTCGTCCGGTCACGGAATGGATTGGGTCGATTATGCAATTCTACATTTTCTATCTGTGTTGCCTGATATGAAAACTCAAGACCCTGTACCATCCCTGGTTCAACATAGCTTTCCGACTCAAGCATTTGGCCATCAAAACGGATAACATCCTTCAAAGAAACCGATTGATTCACCTCCAATTCTACATAAAACAAAGGTGCATCAGAACCGATCGTCCATTCATCAACATCAAACCAGCTAAAAGTCAGAAACTGACCAGGACGTGCATAATTTTCACGATTGAGCGGGATCTCCCCTGAATGCAACTGCATCGATTCAATCACCTCTTCCTTCAACACCCAAGAAAACTGGAAACCAAGAATCGAATAAAGATCCGCTGAACGGACGGGGATCTGGTAAGTTTGGCCTCGTGAGAGTACAAGATCCGGTAGGATAAGTTTCATCCCCTGGCGGTTATTCCGGGAATTATTTCTCGTCAATTTGTAGGAAGACAAATTCACATCACCTATTTTAATCCCGATAAAATCAACTTCCTGATCCTGTGTAATATCCTTTATTTCTGCACTTCCTTTTCCGGAAACCGGTTCAATGAATCGGTAACTTTCGTTATTTGAAAAATAAAAATCAGGTCTCAGGATCCCCCTCTGTAATTCGATGATGTCACCAGGATCAATAACCCCGTTATTGTTGACATCTGCAGCGATCAGTTGATAAGGATCTTTGAGTTTTTCTTTATTCAAAATATGATTTTGAATCAATACCAGATCAAAAGTAGATACTCCTTTCATCAGCTCATCTGTCTTGGACGGCCGGACGGTATAATCTCTTTTCAAATCTACAGGTAGGGAGTAAGTGCCCTGAATCGATGTCGTGGCACGCTGTCTCTTATTACCAGATGATTCAACGATAACATCCACATCGGGCAAGGGAGTACCAATCGGACTCTCGATTTTCCCGCTGATCATCCTCATATGTTCAAGACCATCACAATCTTCTACCTCATTGATGATTATGATTTGTTCATATTCCACCGGAACCGAGTGCTGATCCGATGATTCACACCGATCTTCCATTGTCCATTTTCTGACCAATTTCCACTGACCATATGCATTGTTGCCCATCAGCTGATACATTTTATCCTGATGCGACACACTAATTTCACGACAAAAGGAATTCCATTTGTATTCCGGCCAACCGGTAAAATCGGGATGAAGGATCCCTTTATAATTTCCTTCCTCATCCTTCTTCATTTCACACAAATCCAGAGCGATAACCGGGGAAGGCAATTCAAACATTCCGGCACTCAACTCACAATCCGGGGTTACGTAAATGATCTGCTCACGCACAAATTCAATTCGATCCTCATTCTCTTCCAGCCAGTCACCACTTCCGGGTTCTCCGCAACCACTGGCTACATAAAACCTCCTTTTCACAACGCCCGCTCCACAATCATCGATATCCACTTTGATTTTTTGATAGATCGATGAAGAACAGTTCACGGAAACTATCCCATCTTTCACTGATTGAATGGATTCTCTGATATTGACATTAGGTACCATCTCCCATCGGGTATTGATCTTTCCGGTTCGCTCATCGAAATACTCGATCTCTTTTCGTTCCGAAACCAATTCGCATTCATTTTGAGTGATTTCAATTTTGTGTTCGGAAGGAGCAATCGTACTTCCATCTGAGAAAGTCAGCTGACCATCCAGGTCCTGCCACGCGCTGTGATACCCGCCCAACAGACTATCCAAAGCATGAAAAGCTGCTATCCTGTTGGTATCGGTAACAGGGTAATTATTATAACGCGCCGCCGACTCAACTACCTCAGCATAGGTTGTTCCAAAAGACGAACAATTGAGAGAAATCTCCTGCTCCACATCCTGTACGATCTGAACAGGCTGTTTTTCCTGCACTTTCACCCTGGATCGGGCGATACTCCAGTTACATGAAGCATCAAGGATCAGGATCTCAACTTCGATTTCCTGACAAACATCCTCACAAGTAAATGGTATTTGAGTAGTCCATCCCCCTCCCACTTCCAAATCATCCCGGTCAAAGGGTCCTTCACCGCAATAAAGATCGAGGTGCCGTTGCCACTGTTCATACAGCCAGTGACCACATGTATCATTTCCTTTTTCCAGCTCCCCCATAAAAGAAGAATAATAAGATTCCACCGGATTGATCCTCTTATCTTTTTCGAGTCCATCACAAAGATTTACCGGACCTGCTGTCTCCCAATCCACACGGCGCCCCAGCACCATCGTAATCCCACAATTATCATAACTATTTCCATTCAAATTTTCAACATCAAGCCAGGTCAACCGTCCCACCATTCCCACGCGGACATTATTTAAAAGAGTGATCGATGGAGTTACCTCATCCACTACTTTAATATAAAATGAATCTCTGATAGTCAGATTACAACTATCAGCTGATTCAACTACAACTTTATGGGCATTTTTGATTTCTACAGGCTGATCAAACTGATCATAATCTATATAATTCTTACCATCAAATGGCAAAAGTACATTTTCAACCGGTTCCCAAAACCCAGCTGAATTACGTTTCAGATCCACCGTAAAATGCCCCGAAACGGTGGCTTGTGCTCTACGTACTCCCGAACAATTGTCCTCGATGGTTATCTTTGGAAATTGAACTCTTCCCTCACAACTCAACTGGGAAGTATTGCTGTAGGATATGATTTCATCAATTTCAATTCCCGGTGGAATCGTATCCTGATCCAATACTTCAAAAACGATCTGAAACCGACCCGGTGAAAGATGGGTGATCCCCGATGAAGATGAAGTAACAGGTCTAAAATCTGATTGACTATAACAGGATTGATCAAATTGAAGAGCTACCCGGTAATGTTTTTCACATTTTGTATTTTTAATCCTGTTGACTTTTAAATCCATCTCGATGCCATAATCGGCCGGGAAATCATGGGTTTCAAAGTTAAGCATTCTGTTTTCGGTCATTACTGCCCGAATCAATGGGACAGTATCTATTTTATCTGTCAATGGATTTTTGAATATTAAATCCGGACCAAAACTTTCAGAATATCCACACTGCAAATGATACATGGACTGATTGGTGAAATTTTCCTGATGTACTTGCGGAAATTTATATACCAGAACCGTGTCTTCGGTAGAAAAAGGTCTCCCCCACTGATCCTCCCCTTCCAGTACCCGGTAGATCTTCTTTTGCAGAGGTTGATTTGCATCTCCGCACTCAAAAGATTCTATTGTTTCATCTGCCACCTTCAATACCGGAAAATTCCCACATGGGAAATCAATCACAGGAAAAGTATCTCCGATGAGACTTCCTTTTTTTATCAGAGGATCCCCGGCGAATACCTCTACCTTCCGACCTTTCATTTTGGGGAGTGGCGGTGCGCTCACCGTCAAAATTCCCTGACATGATCCATTTATGTTGCGCAACCGATACTCCATCTCATTGTCCACATAACCACAAAGCTCCAGCTCAATCAATTCATCCTTTTTCTTGATCTCTCCTTCGAAAATCAATGCCTGACTTTCTGCCCGGATGGTCAGAGTATATGGAAACTGGGTTTTATTTTTCAAGAGTTCCTCTACTGTAAAAACAGATTTCCCATCTTCATTGATCCCTACAGCGAAGTTCTCACAGGAAGGCATCTGAGATTGACCTGTCTGTGGATAAATAAAGATAAAAGCAAAAATGAGAAAATAGAACATCCGCAAAACCGGGAATAAATTCATGTACGCATTATTCATAACACCTTTCATTTTGGTGAATTAAGTAACCAATCGCCACTATGAATTACAATAACCTTGCCAAATGATCATTTTTCATCATACATTAACTCTTATCTAATAGAAATATACACTATAAGACTTTTTGTATTATGTAAAAAATTGCAATGATATGGATGGGGAAAGGGTTTTAATACAATCCATCAAATTTTCCCGGAAATTATTTATCGTCATCCTTATTCAGCCCTGAAAGAAGCTGGTCGACCTGTTCAGAGGGTTCACTTTTCAAGAGAAATGGCAGCAACACAAAAATCAAAAGAGAAATCACAACCGGACCACTCAGCTCCCAGGCATATGAAACTTCCCAGACCGTTTTGGATAAAATAAAGGTGATCAGTCCTCCCAATATGGAAGCAATCGCAACAAAGCTATTACTCCGTCTGAAAATGGGCAACAATCCCAAAATCATCGGTACAGCAATCGGTCCTACTAAAGCCGAGAACCAAACGATGACCAATCCCACCACACCCCCAAAAGTATTTGAATAGATGGCGATAATTATAGTGATCAAAATAAACAAGAAGGTAGTTATCCGTGCTGCTGTCAATGCTTGTCTTTGGGAAAAGGCCTTCAGTTTTTTAAAAAATACCGGCAAAATATCGCGAGAAATCACCGCAGAAATGGTGTTGGAATCCGAAGCGACCATACTCAAAGTAGTAGAAAACAAAGACGCGAGGAGCAATCCAATCAAACCATTGGGTAAAAATTGTAACGCCATCAAAGAATAGGATTCTTCGGGATTTTCCAAATTTTCAAAAAACACAGGTGCTGCCCACATAGGAAAAAACAAAACCAGAGGCCAGATCAAATACAAAGCTGCGGAGAGCAAAGATGCCTTCCGTGCTTCACTGCCAGATGAAGAGGAAATGAATCGTGTCGCCAAATTCCATGTTCCGCCGCTATAGCTAAAAAATGCGATCAACATAAATCCCAACGTAAATCCGGACGTATACGGACCATTGAATAAACTGCCGTGTCCTTCAGGCAAACGATCCCAAAGGGTAAAAATCCCGGAAATCCCATCACCTAAATGAAATAATACCAATGAAAACATAATCAGTCCTGAGATCACCTGAATGACGAACCCAAACAAATCATTGACCACGTCAGCCCACAATCCACCAATCGTAATATAAATCAACGTCACAATTCCGGAAATAATCATTCCCACCATGATGGATATCCCGGTAAACACATTTAATAATATTCCTATAGAAGCCCATTTTGCAGCGATATCAAATAATTTGATAAGTACTCCGCTCCAGGCCATGATCTGTTGAGTCGGGAGATTGTAACGGGTGGAAAGATATTCTGTGGGTGATTGAATACCGGTTTTTGACCGGAGACGGGCCCATCGCGGTGCGATAAAGAAAGTCGTCCCGATCATCGCCATACTAATCCCAAATGCCCACCACACATATATAGTAAATCCATAGGAATAAGCTATCGCCGCATAAGCCACAAAAACAACTCCACTATGACCGGAGACATGATGTGAAATACCTGACAACCACCATGGCAACTTCCCGCCCGCGGTATAAAAATCAGCAGAAGATGAAACTCTCTTATATGCCCAGGCTCCGATTCCAAGCAAGATAACCACGTATAATATCAGTACAAAATAGTCAAGATTGTTCATAGCGATTGTTTGATCGTTTTTTCTCTGGCCAATAGGAAACATTTGCAGAGAACTCGTTAACGTTACCGAAATTACACAAATGTTTCTGTATTCCAAATGATAATTGAAACAATTTGAACATTGGGCAATTCGCTAAAAATCATGAACTTTCGCAGCCCCATCTTCAATCCAATCAAACAGTATAAAATCAGGTGTCATCAAAGGATACCCAAATTCTGACAGGTGGTCTTGATGAATGATGAATTTTGAATAAAGCACCGTTTAAAAAACATCCGAAGAATGACCTTAAACTAATTCTTAATAAACAATTCTTATTTTCGTCCTGTCCCGTATTTTTCAGATATTTGAGGTCCCATAACTACATATTTTCCCCTGATAAATCGCGGAAATGATTTGGGATTCTTTTTAATATTCGACATAAAAATAATAAAATGTATACCAAGGAATTTGAAGTAAGATGGAGCGATTTGGACGCGAACCGTCATGTAGCCAATGCCGCCTATCTCAATTTCATGAGTCACACCCGTATGGCTTATTTGATCTCCAACGGATTTGGCCACCGGGAAATGGTCCGTCTCAACATTGGTCCTGTCTTATTTCATGAACATTTATTTTATTTTAAAGAGGTCCTACCAGGAAGCAGGATCCATGTGACGATGGAACTTCGGGGACTATCCAAAAACAATACATTTTTTGAATTTGTCCACAATATCTATGGAAAAGATGGGACGCATCATCTGCGTGCAGAACTGATGGGAGCTTTCATCGACCTACAAAGCCGTAAGCTCACCCCATTGCCAGATGATATGGTAAAGAAAATCTTTGATGATATGCATCGGACAGAAGATTTTCGGTGGATCACCAAAGAGGATACACGGGCTCATCAAAGATTCCCGCAAAATAAACCTGGAAAATTCACTTAATAGGTACTCCTATTTCATCAATTCCAATCCCAATAGCAAAGGGCTCATATTGACTAAAGCATGTAGGATCGCAGCATAAAAAACATTTTTCGTTCGCCAGTACACATATCCATATGCCCAGCCACCGATCATCGCAAATCCTACAAAAATCACGGAGCCGCCGTGCCAATGTACCAGTCCAAAGAGTACACTCGTGATTGCCAGCGAGAGGTAATGGTGTTGTAATCCGGAAAACAAACCCGAAAATAAAGCAGCAATAGCAAACAACAAAAAAGCCACCAGGAAAGGGAACCAAACCCATCCATCCGCCATGAGAATACCCACTATAAGAGACAGGACAATCAAAACAGAACCTCCTATCACCCAATATTTCAGAGGGGAAGCGGTTTGAAATATCTTCTTCGAAAGCATATTCTGAAGCAATCCTCTAAAAAACAATTCTTCAAATAAAGCCGTATGTAGCAGGATGCTCAAAAACCTTCCAATCCATTTTTCGATGGTCAAAAGGTCAACCGGGGAACGATCTCCTATTTTGATAAAATCCATGAAATACCCCAAAACAAAAATACCAGCAATAAATACCAGCCATACCCACAGTGTAACACCCGCTTTTTTCCATGAATATTCTAATCGCAATCCCACATCAGGTAAACGACGGATCACAATAAATGCATAAGCCGTCACGATCAAGATCAACATCCGATACATGGAGTCAAAACTATATCCATCCAATGGCATCGCTGTTTGCTCCGGTAATTTCACCAGCGTGATCGGTAGTAAAAACAAAATCAATACTAAAAAATCGATGGCAGTAATGGTCCGGAAATTTCGAGGGCGGTGATAAAATGCCAGGATCGGGAAAAAAATAAAATAAAAAAGGAAAATAGATGCACCTTCAAAAAGAGGTTGTCCGTTGATCCATACATACCCATAATACAGTACAAGTAGAAATGCAGGGAGGGCACTCTTTTTGAGCAAAGAGTTTTTGACCCCATATCGAAATCCCTGGCTGATCAGCGGAGTCCCGATCATAAAAATCAGCCAGTACATAATAAAGAAAAGCGGCATATCCACCACTATAAACTGAGTGTCAATGTTGTACCGATTCAAAACACACCAGACAAGGGTCAACAGAATCGTGGTCAGTGTACCGGTTATTACTTCTTTATTCACAGGGTTTAGAATTTAAAATAATAGCTCAAAAACGGGAATCAATTTAACAATAATAATTCAAAAGAAAGCAAACCCTTCTTATTTCTGATAATCCATCCGGACTTCCCCACCGAACCCCAAGAAAACTTTCTGTTTATTTCACCACAACTCACAAAACCAACCATAAATTTCCACCTTATCACAATATTCAATATCTTCAATGCCAAATAGAACCCTTAGCAAACCACGCTCAAAATGAAAAATCTCAACCCCTACTCCAATAAAAACAACTTTGATATTGGAATCCACCACCGAGGCACTTATTTTGCCGTCGAAAAAAGAGTAAAAAAGAATAAAATCCTGATCCATTCTCCACTTTTCGGACCCCACCCAGCCATGATTATTCCACTTTTTGAAGGAGTCAGTTTATGTTATTGCAAGATCGATGCGGAAAGTCCAATTTCAATATTACAAAATCCCACCACACCAGATATAATCACGCTCACCTTTATAATGGAAGGATATATCAACTTTGGCCGGACTACAAAATCCAAAAAACGAATCCTCCGAGGATCTGCTTTTCTGGATCACACCACCATTGATCCCGCGTATAACGACATCGCGGAAAACACCCAACTCCTATCCTTAGATCTTCATTTGAGCAAGTACTTTTACCAACATCATTTACATGAAATGATAAGAACGGGCGGGCTGTCTCCAAAACTTGAAAAACGGCTGATGTCACCTGATTCTTTTCAGAATACCATCGCCTCCATCTCTTCAGAAATCCATCACCTGTTTTTACAAATCCTGAATTGTCCTTATCATGGTAAACAACAAACTTTTTACCAAAAGATAAAAGTCATGGAAATATTATTCCATTATTTCAGCCGGTTGCAGGATTCATTGGATATTTCTCCAAAAATCCAATCCGTTTCTACCGACCTGCAGGATCGACTTTATCATTTGAAAGAATTGATGAAGTCCGGGGATTATCGTTTCCAAAACCTAACGGAAATAACCAAAGAAATAGGATTGAGTGAATCTACTCTGCAAAGAGAATTCAAAAAGATGTTTGGATTTTCCGTTATGCAATATTATAAAAAATGTCTCCTCCGAAAAGGTTACAAAATGATCGAGGAAGGAGCAAGTATCAAGCAAACAGCCTATGGCATCGGCTACAGTTCAACAGCTGCATTTTCCAAAGCTTTTTACAAAGAATATGGAATTCGACCCAGCACTGTTTTGGATTGATTTGCTGAGTGTTTCATTGTCAGCATCTGATTTGCATTCATAATATTGATTCTTAAATTTGCAGTCTATGAAGAAAAATAAGATCACATTGACCCTTTCCTTGATCGGTGACTTATCCGTAGCTGTCAATGATGATGTTCAACCTTTTACCTGGTATCTGGATATCGAAAATGAGGAGGTAATCCCCTATCCACTTGAAGGAACAGATAAGGATGAAGTGGAAAGAATAGAATCCCGGCTGGATGATTTTATCAAGATTCCACCCGCTTTAAGAAGAGAAAAATGGGAGGAATTGCGTGATTTCATTGATGAACTTGATGTAAATAACAACGTAAAAGCTCTTTTGAGGACGAATATTAAAGGCTCAGGTGCCTTCCGGCGATTCAAAGACGCTCTCGCACAAATCGGAGAACTGGATACTTGGTATGCCTATCAAAACCGGCTCAACTGTCAAAAAGCTTTGCAATGGTTGATCGATGAGGATCTGATAGATGAAGAGGGGTACAAAAACGGAATGAAACTATACGATGATTCGGTGCTGAAACAAAAAAAGAGAGAAGAAGAAATCAGAGGAATGGTCACCGGGACCATCGTCGAATGCATCGAAAATATCGGTCATGTGGGAAAAATTTCGATCGGAGCACGCTATCGGGTAAAGGCAAAACGCCCTCAGCATTTAATCATTCAATTGAAAAATGATGTCGATCAGTTAAAATGGTATCCAAAATCCCATTTCAAACTGGCGGAAGAAGATGAATGAATACCATTCATTTAATTACACTTCCGGCCATTTAATCTCCAGTCCCTGGGTCTGAATCCAATCCTGGAAATCCGCCAATCGATTTTTATCAGCTCGCACTTCCCGGGGTGGGATATTATTTTTTAACGAATAAGTGACCAGCATGCCTACTGCTTCACCGATGCTCCACTCCACCGGATGAAGCCGATAGCATCCATTCGTGATGTGGGTGGTTCCGATATTTTTGTTTGCTGGCAAAAGATTGTTCATTCTTACCGGCAATAAAGCTCCAAGCGGTATTTCAAAAGGCAATGATCCAAAATCGATATAATTGTCACCGCGATTGCTCGGATGAAGATCTATGTGATAGTATCCTGTTCCCACACTATCATAAAAAGAGGCTGCTTTCTTCCCTCTCTCTTTTCCGGCCACCATTTGCCGTTGTTCTGCCCCCACATGTTCTTCCAGCACTGTAAATTCAGCGCGGATCCGCCTGGATTCTCTCACATATGGATACTTTGCCATTCCATCCTCCGTACCCATCACATCCCCTCTCAGCCGAAGTCCCGGCCAGCCTTGTCCCCCATCCGGACGGGGCGCCTCCGTCTGCAGCCAATAAAAAAGAGACAGATTCAGCTGACGAGCTCCTTCTATAGTCCGTTTCACTTCTTCCTCGGATACATCGATCAGATTTCCCATGAAATAATCATTCTGTGGCCAGTTGACGACGGTGATATCTCCTTCATAAGTTCCTTCCAGAAAGTTATGCCGATTGATCAGCCGCCGATACAGCCATAGATTGAGCATCCCTTCCGTCGGTTTCCCGGTCGGATCAAACCCCAGATCTTTTGGTTTTAAATCTCTGGGACTGGAATAATTTAATTCCAACAGTTTTCCCGCCCAGGGTGGGTCCATTTTGGGAACATAATCATACCAAAAATCATAATTTTCGGGGCGATCGATCACATTATCTTTTCCAGGCTGATAATCCATGGCAAAACAAAAGGTAAACGCCTGGTGATTTTCGGGATCTCCTTCCTCGGGAGCATGGAGCTCACCTGTCTCATCCCGTGACTCGGTTCCGGTCACGTATTCTGTTCCGGTAAGAGGTAATAGTTCCCCCAGTTCGGTAGCATCCACTATAAAAGGAGCTTCCAATATCTTTCGAACACCCGATCGCCGGTCCTTCACTTCAACCGCTCTCACATCATCCCCGTCCACATCAGCTCCTACCGGTACATGCTCTAACAATAACACCAACTTCCCTGAACTGATGTAAGGCATCAGCATCTCCATCAGAACCGCTACTGCCACCCGGGGTTCATGACAAATACGGGAAACAGAACCATCTCCCGGATTGAGAAATTCCCGCTGTCGGGCATCTTCGGTCATCGGATAGTTTTTACGGTAAAATTCTCGAACACGATTCCTGTAATCACGATACGATTCAGGCGCACCATGAGTTTCGATCCACATATGCTCATCTGGCGGCACGCCTTGCTGAGAGATCTGTCCGCCGATCCAGTCCGTTTCCTCTGTTAATACCACGCTCAATCCATTTCGGCACGCTGCCAATGCAGAAGCACAGCCACCCAATCCAGCTCCTATTATCACAACATCAGCGTCAATGGATCTTGTTTGGGTATCAATTTTATTTATTACTCCATCATATCGGAACCGAGGAAAACCAAGACCCAAAGTCAATCCGCCTCCTGCTGAAAGTATTTTCGTAAAATCTCTTCTCTTCATATTAAAATATATTCCGTCGAATATAATAAAATTATGTTTAGTCGAAGACAGGCAGCATTCCAATGAGAGCTAAATCCTGCATGAAAAATAATAGCCAAAGCTGGAAGAATAGTGAAAACACGACCCCAATGATCACAAGCCCATCAATCCGTATTTCATCCCTTTCCCGGAGCAAGATTCCACCAATAAGACAGACAAGCGCATTGAGTACAATTTCCCCCTCACTCGCACACTCTTTCAAACTATTTTCATGGATGCACCCACGGCTCCCTATATTCTCTTTTCAGAAGTTTCGTAGCTTCTTCATCGCCGGTGATGATTTTACGATTGGGATCATACTTCAATGTCCGCCCCACCTCCATCGATATATTTGCCAGAATACAACTAGCTGATGAGATATGTCCCTCCTCTATGTCCGCCACCGGTTTCTTGCCTTGATCGATAGCTGCTACAAAGTCCAGCATTTGCCGCCGTGTAGCAGGAGCAGTATGCAATTCAATATCTTTTTCTTCCAGATCTTCCGGAAATTCTTCCCGCTCATAGACCACTTCCCCTTTGATAGAATCTCCCTCTCCATACGGCTTATACTCATACTTCCAGACGTCGCCAGCCAGCATCCCTTTTTCACCAAAAATCTTGAAAGCCCAGGGATATTCAGGATCAGCCGGATGACCCCAGCTGCGGTGATTCCATACGCACTTCAAATCCGGATACTCAAACACGGCCGTCTGCGTATCAGGCGTATTGGATTTTCCATCCTTCTGTACCAAAATCCCTCCACTGGAAAAAATCAGCTCCGGCCAGCCCAGATCGAGCATCCACCGAACGGTGTCAAACATATGTACTCCCATATCGCCGATGATGCCATTACTGTATTCCATAAACGTACGCCACCAGCCTCTATGCGGCAACCGGTCATAAGGACGAAGTGGCGCCGGCCCGGTCCACAAGTCATAATTGAAAAACTCCGGAACCTCTTTTACATCAGGATTCCCATTGGCCCGCATATGATAATAGCAACACATTTCCACTTGGGCGATTTTTCCCAGCAATCCCGCCTCCACTATTTTTTCTTTGGCTTCGATCAGATGTGGTGTGCTCCGCCGCTGAGTTCCGACCTGCACCACTCTATCATATTTTCGTGCTGCAGCAAGCATAGTTTCACTCTCAAGTACTCCGACGCTGGTTGGTTTTTGAACATATACATGGGCTCCGGATTTTACTGCTTCGATCATATTCAGCGCATGCCAATGATCCGGCGTCCCGATGATCACGATATCCAATTCATGCCGAGACAACATTTCCCTGAAATCTTCATACATACGCGGGGAAGAATTACTACCAGACCGATCCTGAATCAGCTGTGCTGCTTCTTCCAACATATGCCGATCCACGTCACAAATAGCGATCACCTCTACAGGAGCAACCTGCATCAGTTTGAAAAGATCGCTTTTTCCATACCACCCGCATCCGATCAGTCCCACCCGCCATTTATCGGGTCGATGAAATAAATCCAATCCGTAATCCCCAAGAAAAGCCATCGCCAGACCAGCAGAACTGTTTTTCAAAAATCGTCGACGCTGAATATTAAATCTCATTCTCGATATCTTTTAAATAAACAAAACACGCAACATTTCTATGCCGCCCTTTATCTTTCGATAATCTGTTTTTCTTCGATTAAAAATTTACGCAATTTCTCATAATCCACCGCCTGGACTTTTTCATCCGAATCGATCGCGATCACAGCAGCTGCAGCAGCAGACTGACCCAACACCATAAAAACGGGCTCCATACGTATCGACCCGAAAGCAATATGGCTGGCTGACAAACTCACAGGAATCAGAAGATTACCACATTCACCTTCGCGAGGAACGATTGACCGATACGAAATCGGATAAGGTTCAAAACCCCATATCTCCACATTCCCTTCATTTTTCACCATTCCATCCACCACTATCCGCTGCGTATTATGCGAATCCATTCCATACGCCGCATACCCGATCACATCTTCCGCCGTCTCCTTCCCCAGACAATGATGCTCCGTCATCACATAATCGCTCACCATCCGTCGACCCTCCCGCACATACAACTGTGGTGTAAAATGTCCATGCTGCGTATATTCATCCGCCGGATAACCCCATTCCCGTACATAACTTTGCAACTCTTCCGGGACCCGTTCATCATTTTGATAAAAATACAACAACCCCTGGGTATAATCGAGGTGCTTTTTCCAAATCGCCTCCCGCATTTCATAGCTTGCTTCCGGCCAGTCATGGTTCATCCCGATCGCATCGGTCGAGAAGGCTCCCCGATTGTTCACATCTGTTTTACGGTTAGGCATTTTGGTCCAAATGAAATACTGATTGATATCCCGCATTTCCGGCTGGGCTTCGAATAGTCTCACCAATAATTCATACCGCTCCGGATCATAATTTTCGGGTTCTGGAATCGAAATCCTGTTCTGAGGATGATCGGTAAGACAGAGTCTAAAATTGTACGCCTGCATCAGGTCATCCCCATCCCCCTCCTCTGATGGCGGTCTCGTGCTGATACCCCATAGCAAACCACTTCCCGGATTTCCTGCCTCTTTATAAGGATCAACGTGGTCCGGAAACTGATGATATCCTGATGTCTTATGATATTCAGCCAAAGAATATCCATTATGTTTTTCGCCATATTGGTCCGAACTTTCCCGGCCTGTGGTATAAGTCACCCCGGCAGCGGCCATCAAATCCCCTTCATAGGTACAGTCCAAAAACATCTTTCCGGCGAACCGTTCCCCTTCCTCCGTCTCGATCGACAGAATCTGTTCATCCTGGAACTCCACTCCTGATTTTCGATTCAGTTTTTTACCATAGAATACATCAATATCATAGGGAGCCATCATCTCTTCATAGACCGCCAAAGCAGCAGAAGGCTCGAAAGTCCACATCCCATCATCTCCCTTCACCGTCCGGCGCTGATTATTCTTCAGATATTCATCGCGGTCTTCCCACGTCCAATGTTCCGCCTGATCATAATGCTTTTTCAGATTTTGGTAAAACTCTCTGGATATTCCACCGATCACATCTTTATTTCCAATATCGGTCGCACCCAATCCACCCGTAGTCAGTCCGCCCAGTCGATGGTATGGCTCTACGATTGCAACCGACTTTCCGGCCCGGGCTGCTTGAATCGCTGCAGATACTCCGGCTGAAGATCCACCATAAATTACAATATCATAAGAATGGGTTTGAGCAAAAGAAACATTTTGCAAACAGAAGATAAAAAAGAATATTCTCATTACATGAAGCAGGCGCATAGGAGGAAGGATTGATATCAAAAAAATTAATTTCAGTCCAAAATAATTAAAAGATCGGAGTCCCGCAATTAATTTACACGACGGTTTACCCTTCGTCTGAAAAACAGAAATAATCCTCCTGAAATAAATATCAGCATTCCGATCAACCACCAGACCCGGGAAGAAGAGTGATAAATGGGCACATCACTCCCCATGATGGTCAATCCTGCCCAATAATAAGGATCCTGCAATTCACGGGGTGCATTTTTCAGATAATCCAACTTAGCCAATTTCAAGGCCATCGATTTTCGTTTTCCTTTATAGAGATATCCATAAAACCGCTCGATGATCTCGGCGGAGCTTTTTTCATCGATCTTCCAGAGAGACATCAGTACGGAAGGGCATCCCGCATGGGTAAAAGCATGAACCAATGAAACCACACCTTCTCCGGTAGTATAAGCCCCTGCCCCTGTCTCACAAGCCATCAATACTGCAAGATCTGCCTCCATTTGCTGCCCATAAATCTCATAAGTGTGCAGATATCCATCTTCGATCGAATCTTTGGCAAAGATCAATCGCGAAAACAAAGGTGAATTTTCATCGATGATCCCATATGTTCCCAGATGAATCACCCGAAAATCTTTTGCGTGTTTCTTAAAAGAATCTTCCGTCGCTTCCAGATGAAGCAAATT